>Ga0207144_1006_pt1 | contig 59045 bp, 52 predicted proteins | sample Alteio_BWMinHeat_FD_153583 | JGI IMG/M metagenome (GOLD analysis project Ga0207144, IMG submission 153583) | Enriched cells from forest soil in Barre Woods Harvard Forest LTER site, Petersham, Massachusetts, United States -... | ecosystem: Environmental > Terrestrial > Soil > Temperate forest >...
TTTGAATAGTAGTTTGGATAATTGTTATTTTGGGCGCAAAAGTGTTGGTTCTAATGTTACTTTTCAGTTTGGGACAAATGTAGACAACAAGGGTGAGGAGTTGCAAACATATACGTTAGCACCAAATGCTTCTTCTTTTTCCCCACAGACTTATAATAAGGATTGTAAAATGGGTTGTAAAAATTTTCGTCTTAGTTTTCAAGCATCTAAGCCGATGGAAGGGTATAATAATAAATATGGGTATACGGACCATTATAATTATTTTTATGAAGTAACCCTTACAGTTGACGATTTAGATAAAAATAATTAAAAATTATCAAATTATTTGACAAACTAACATTTTAGGTGAATGTTGGTTTGTTTTTTAATTCAATTTTAAGTTATTTTAATGAATAAAGCAGCTATAGTATTAATAGTTTTTTTTATTTTTTTAATGAGTAGTATAGGCAATATATATGCAGCGCCTATAAATAACATTATCGCTTTTGGAGATAGTTTTTCAGATGGGGGCAACAATGGTCGTTACAGTGATGGGGCGTTGTGGCTTGAAGTTTTTGCGGAAAAGTTGAATTTGCCAGTACCCCTGTCTAGCGGGCTTGGCGGTTTTAATTTTGCTCATTCAGGGGCAATGTCTGGGAATGAAAATTCAGCTTCTACCGTTAATGTTGGTAAGCAAATTAAAACCTATCTAGATCTCAATGGCGGTAAGGCAGACCCAGATGCATTACATGTTTTATGGGTTGGCGGAAATGATTTTTTGGATAAACGGAATCCTTTTGATGTTATTGATAATATTGTTAATCATGTAGAGACGTTGGCGGATGCGGGGGTGACGCAGTTTTTCGTTCCGAATTTGCCTTCGCTTGTTTATGCCCCTAAGGGTGAGGAGATGATTAAGGCAATGGTGGATGCGTCGATGGAGTATGTTCCCGGTAGTTTAGAGCCGATAGTTTCTTCTTTTATTAATAATACGGTTCATGTGAGCGTGTATCTTTATGGTATGCATCTTGAGCGTCGGCTAAAGGAAGTAGCGATTGCTAAGAATGTGAATATTTATTATTTAGACTTATTTTCTACATTTAATCAAATTTTCAATGATCTTGAGTCTTACGGGATTAATGATAAGGCAGAATTGTTTTACGATAATATGCATCCTAATGCTAAGGGGCATGAGTTGATTGCAGAATTGGCATTTGGGGTTCTTTGAGCGGAGTTGTGTTGCGAATTGGGGGGTCTGACTTTTTCGAAGCCTACTTTGGAATAGTCATGACTTTTTCGAAGTGGGCTTCGAAAAAGTCTTGACTATTCCAAAGTAAGGTTTGAGGATATTTTTATGAAACGCGTTTATGAGGAGGTAGTTGAGGAGCATGTTTTGAATCATAATCAGATGATTTTTTTATCTGGTCCAAGGCAAGCTGGTAAAACTACTATATCAGAAAAAACTAGGGAGTTAACATCCTTTTTTAGATATTATAATTGGGATAGACTTGAAGATAGAGAGTTAATATTGCGTGGACCTAGTGCAATAATTAGTGATTTTGGCATGCGGAGCGTGCCGAACCCAAAACCAATATTGGCATTTGATGAAATTCACAAATATAGGGATTGGAAAATTTATCTAAAGGGGATTTATGATGAAAAAAAGGAAGATATAAGTATTTTGGTTACAGGAAGTGCGCGTTTGAATGTATATAAGCAAGGGCAGGATAGTCTGATGGGTCGTTACTTTTTATATAGAATTCATCCACTGTCAATTGCTGAATTAGTGCGACAAGAAATGAGTGCTGTAGATATTTCAAAACCAAAAAAAATAGGGAAAGAGGACTTAGAGGTATTATTAGAATTTGGTGGTTTTCCGGAACCATTTTTAAAGCAGGACAAGCAGTTTTTTAATCGATGGCAAAAATTACGTCATCAGCAGCTTTTTGATGAGGATTTGCGTGATTTATCGCGTATACATGAAATTGGTCTTATGGAGATTTTGGCAGTGATGATTAAAAATCAGTCTGGGCAGATAGTAAATTATAGTAATCTTGCTCGTAGGGTAAGGGTGTCGGACGTAACTATTCGGCAGTGGATAAGTGTTTTAGAGGAGTTGTATTACTGTTTTACGATTAAGCCGTGGTCTAATAACATAACTAGAAGTTTAATTAAGAAACCTAAGGTTTATCTTTGGGATTGGTCAAAGATAGAGGATAAAGGAAGTAAAATAGAGAATTTTGTAGCGTGTCATTTATTAAAGGCCGTTAATTTTTGGACGGATATAGGTTTAGGAAGTTATGATTTATATTATTTAAGAGACAAGAATCAGCGAGAGGTAGATTTCTTAATAGTGAAGGATAATAAACCGTGGATTTTGATTGAAGTGAAGGCTTCAGAGAAAAAGGCTTTAAGTGAGAATTTACTTTATTTTCAGGAACAGGTGAAAGCTGAATATGTGTTACAGTTGGCTTTTGATTTAGATTATGTTGATTATGATTTTAGAGATTTGAAGCAACCCAAGATTTTTCCAGTTTCGACATTTTTGTCACAGTTAATATAGTATTCGTTTTAACCAGAGACGATATAATAGAGGGTGCTAGAGATGGCCATGAGCCAAAAGGCCCAGCGGCCGAAATGAGGGATGTGCCATATTTTGTTAATGATGTTGACGAGTGTTAGCGTAATCAGGGCCGGATAAAAAATCTGAAGAATCGTGCCAAGCCATAGTTTTAATCCAGTGAAGCCGACCAGGGAGATTAAGAATGAGAGAATAAGGGTAAGGACGACAGCATTCTTAGCGCCTAATTTGCGACGAAAAATATCTTCGTTAAGGAAGTTAGCAAATAGTAAGGCAAGAATAGCCGCGGTCGTTAAACAAGCGATGATGATGGTGACACTGACTAAAGGGGTCGCGATGGAGCCAAGAGTATGTTCTGCAATAGTCGAAAGTATCCGTTCCGGAGGAATATCGAGAAGATTCGGAGCGTGTTTGGCACCTAGAACCACGAAGCCAATGTATACGATAGCGATTAACCCCGCGCCGATGACGCTTGCACCAAGACCCAGTTTCAGAAGTGTCCGAGGATTATTGTTATCTCGTAAACGAGTGCGAATATAGGTAATAGTTGCAGTTGAAAAAAAGAAGGCCGCAATGAGGTCCATCGTCTGGTAACCGTCGATAAGGCCAATTTTGAAGGCGTGGACTGAAGTAAGCTCGCTTGGTTGAGTAATAATATTAGAGAAGAAAATGCCGGCGACTGAGATTGTAAGGATACCAATGAGAAGGCAGGGAGTAAGATAGCGTCCTATGACGGGAACGAAGCTATCGTGTTTCCATATAAGAAGAAGAGAAAGAAGACAAAAAAAGAAACTAAAAAGAGCTAAAGAAAAACTTGGACAGAAAGAGCTGACTGCGCCGTGGGCAACAACAATGCAGCGCGGAACAACCCCTATAGGGCCGAGAAGTGCGAGCATCATAAAAATAAGGATAAAAGACGGAATTTTTCCAATGCAGGAAAAAAAATTAGTGCGACTGCCGTCATAGAGGATTACGCCGATTAGGCCTAAGAAGGGGACTAGAACACCGGTGATAGCAAGACCGAGCATTGCATAGGGCGCATTGTTAAGGCTTTGAGTTCCAATGACAAGGGGGAATACTAGGTTGCCTGCTCCAAAAAACATGCAAAACATGGCAAAACCAGCGGTAAGAATTGTTTTGGTTGAACTCATAAATTTAAAACTTTTCTAGAAATTAATATTTGGTGAACATTGTGAGATGGACGGTACGCGACGTGACCACTATTTGCAATGTAATTTTGATAAGTATTTTTGACATTTTATTAATTTATGACTAAAATAATCTTAATATAATATTATGTCAATAAAATTTTTAAAAATAAATAAAATAATAAAAGAATCAATAATAGGTTTAATAGTTGTGATTCTTGGCTTTGATGTTTTTGCAGATGACAATACTATAGAGTCAAATCGAGTAGCCATAGTAGTTAATAAGTATCTTAAGGAAGAAATTGATAAAAATTTAAACATATATTTACAAGATTTGAAAAACGAGGGTTACGAGCCTATTTTAAAAGAATGGGATTTAGAGAATGATCCTGCACCTCAAACGTTGAAAGCCTATTTAAAAGGATTATATCTGGATGAAGGAGGTTTGCAAGGAGCGGTATTTATTGGGGATTTGCCGATACCGATCATGAAAGCTGATAAATCATTAAGATCTCCGTTTAAAATGAATATTTCTGATGGATATATTGCTGAAAGATATTACATGGATCTTATTGGAGTGAAGTGGATAGTTAATAACCCAGAGTATGAAGCATATTGGGATGGGTTTTTGGATACATTGGAAAAACACGATCCAGCAATGCTAATTCAAGCAATTGAAGAGAATGATTTATATCCTACGCCGGAAATATGGACAAGCAGAATAATGACTTCTACGCTTACGGGGCTTTTTAAGAAGTCTGAAGGACAGTTAGTTAATGCATATTTGGAAAAAAACCATGCATATCGTACAAGACAAATGGTTGTTCAAAAACAAGTTTTATTATATTCAATGCCAAAGCTAGATCCTGCATTTATGACGATTAGTTTTGGTCAAATTGCACGCGACATGGAGAGCAAATTTGTAGTCAAGTGGCCTCCTGCTCCTGAAAAAATCGACGAATTTTTTCAGTCATTAAATGAAGGATCTTATGAAATATTTTTTTGGGCAAGGCATGGTATGAAAACATACATCAATCTTGGTACTGAAAAGCTAACCTCGGATATATTGGCAAACACATCAGTAAGTGTTTCGACTGCATTTATGTTTCCTGCTTCATGTTGGATTGGTTATTATATGGAACCGGCATATTTTTCTGGAAGCTATGTATTTAATGAACAATTTAATGCACTGGGAATGGCAAGAACCTTACCTCTATTTGTTAATGAAGAAGTTTCAGCAATATATGAATTTGTTGATGGGGTTAACTTAGGCCTAGCACTTAAGAAAGCGATTGAAATTCAAATACCTATTTATATCAAAAAACAGATAACTCTTTTGCCATATATACCTGTTGCGGCATCTTCAAACTCAAGATATATACTTGGCGATGGAACCTTGAGGCTGCAGTCGATAGCGATTGAAGACAAGGAGTAAAATAGAGAACTGGCATAAGATGTTCAGTTTTTTCCGATGAATGCTGAATAAAACTTGACGAATCAGTTTTAAAGAGGTAGGAAGGTATTATGAGATTTATCCTTACTGTTTTAATATTGGCCGTTATTGTGTTTTTAACCTGGAAATTCTATCCTGACGTTATCGAAAGTATCGTTGCTTGGGTTGAAAGAGGGATTGAGTGGGTGAAGTCGACCCTTCCTCATAAAGATGCTGTTGCACGGACTTCTTAAGTAGCCCCGCTTAGCTAAGGTCGTTTCCATTCGCCATTTTCGACGAATTCTTTGTATTTGTTAACTCGGGACACGATTAGGCAAAAGAATAGTGCTAGTAGAGTGATGTTAGTAATTACTAGGATTGCCACTGGGCTTCTTTCAAAGCCTTGTCCTCCGATAATGTCGCGTACATGGTAGTCAATATTAGCTCCGAGGCCGAAGACATCGAGGATTACCCAGAAAAGAAAGATGATGATTAGAAATCCTGGGCATATGTATTTGATGATTGGTTTGAAGAAGTTTGGGATTTTTATGGCAGATCCTTTGTGAGCTTCTTCGAAAATTTTATTTAACCCAAAGCCCCATCCAAATATTATTATATTCATCATGGATACAGTGAAGATCATGAACTGACCAACCCAGAAATCGAAAGTGTCCATGGCTTTGATGTCTTTACTGAACCATATTACTAGGACACAGCTGAGTAGTGTGACGAATCCTGTTAGTATTACGGAACGTTTTCGTTCAAGGTCTAGAGTTTCCTCGAAGAATGCGATGCCCGACTGTAGTTGGCAAAGGACCCCAGATATTGACGCGATAAAAAGTAAGAAGAAGAAGAGAAAGCCAAAGAGGCTTCCGAAGGGCATTTTCATGAACACTAGGGGAATGACGTTGAATCCTAGTCCAAAAATGGATTGTCCTGCAATGCCTGCAAAGCCCAGGAAGGCATAAGCTGCCGGAATGCTGATAAGCCCTCCGAGTCCTACTTCTGCAAATTCGTTGGCGCTGATTGCAGTAAGGCTGCTTAGAACAAGGTCGTCGTCAGGTTTTGTATAACTTGCGTAAACCATGATTGCGCCAAATCCTACCGCGAGTGAAAAGAATACTTGAGAAGCCGCTGCCAGCCAGAGTTTGGGGCGTTTGAGCTGTTCAAATGTGCCTATTTCTTTAACTCTATATTGTTGTGGATTTGTTGTGGCGAGGGATTTGGCTTCTTCGATGGATTTTGTTCCCACTATTTCTGTGCTTTTCCAGCTTTTGTTATTGCGCTCTTCTAGCATTACTTTTGTTGGATTCCACATGAATCCGAGGCCATTATTGATATTTAGCTCAGGACGTGTTACATCGGGGGTTCCTAGGGTCATTACTTTTATAAGGACGATTACGGCAATTGCAATTAGTGTGGGCACTGCTAGTTTGGCATAGTGTTCGATTCCTTTTGAAATGCCTCGGTATATTAGGAAGAAATTGATCGCGTACGCTATGATAAGGAATGCTGCTATTTTATCGAACCCAAGTTTTAGTCCATTGCCATCTTGGTCAGCGCCTATAAAGTGCGTCCAGAAGGTGCTTGCATCGTTGATGGTTTCGAAGTTTATATTACCGATTAGAAAATTAATGGCATAGCCGAGGCACCAGGCTTCGACGTAGGAGTAGTAGCAGTACAGACATAGAGTGGTTAGGGCAGCGCAGGCTCCGACGTATTTTGCGAGAGGGTGCCTCCATATGCTTGTTAGGAGTCCTGGTGGTGAACAGAAACCGCGTTGGCCTCCGTATCTGCCGACGATCCATTCCATCCAGCCCATTGGGATTCCTAGGATGATTAAAGAAATAAAGTAGGCGATCATGAAGGCGCCTCCACCGAATTGGGCGGCTTGGCCTGGGAATCGTAAAAAATTACCTAGGCCAACTGCAACACCGGCGACTGCTATAATGGCACCAATTGGGGAATTCCAGCCTTCCTTATTAGACTCCTTTCGTAACCGGCGTCTTTTGCTCTCTGGCGGCGTCAAAAATTTGTTCGGAGTCCTCAGTGTACATTCCGGCTCCTCACCAATTTTTTCCTGGCCAGAGAGCAAAAGACTTGGTTTCGAAAGAAGTCTATTCTTTGCCATTGTCGGTATCTTGGTCAGGTGTGTGTTGTTCGATGCCGCGGAGATGATCTGTTTCCCCTGGAGTGGTGAGGACTTTGTAGATGCACCATCCCATAAAACAGGTTACTGTGGTGATGGAGGTTATCATGATAATCCAGCCTGCGGTAGTCATTAGAGTTCTTTTTTAGATGTTTTGTAGCTTGGAGCTCGGGAGACGATTAGACTCATGAAAATGAATAGCATGAAAATTATTGCAATGCTAGCCCAAGCTACGATATTTGGTTTTTTATCTGCTGATCCGATTAAGTCGGTTATATGAGAGTCTATGCCTTGGCCGCCTATTCCTATAACGTCACAGAGGATCCAAAGAGAAAAAATAGTTAGGAGAAATATTGGGCAGATGTATTTTGTTATCAGTTTGAAGATGTGAGGTATTTTTACAGCGGCACCTCTGTGAGCTTCTTTAAATCCTTCTTCAATACCGATTATCCATGAGAAAACGATAATTTGAATTGTAGCAATGACGAAGACTAAAAAGGTACCAGCCCAGAAGTTAAGGGCTTCTAAGGCCATGGCGTCTTTGCTGAAGTAAAAAACGAAACCGACTCCTAGGGTTGCTATCATGCCTACGAGAGAAACGGAGCTCTTTCGTCCAATGTGTAGGGTTTCTTCGAAAAATGCTATGCTCGGTTGGAGGCATGATATAGAACCATTGATGGCTGCGAGAAAAAGTAAAAAGAAGAATAGGGCCCCAAAGATGTTTCCGAATTCCATGGAGGAGAAGACCATGGGCAATGCTTTGAAACCTAGACCAAAGGTGGTTTGGCCAGCTATTCCGGCGGCACCCAGGAATGCAAATGCTGCAGGTAATCCTATAAGGCCACCTAATCCGATTTCGGTGAATTCATTCGCGCTTACAGCACAGAGGCTGCTCAGGATGACATCATCGTTCTTTTTCATGTAGCTTGCGTAAGTGATGATTATTCCTAGGCCTACGGAAAGGGAAAAGAAAACTTGGCCTGCGGCGGCGAGCCATAATTTTGGACTTCTAAGTTGTTCTATGATTGTGATTCTTTTGATTTGATAATTTTCAGGGTTTTCAGTGACTCGTTTTTGATATTCTGCGGTGTTTATTGGGCCCATAACTTCGATGACTCGTTGCCACTTTGATTCTTTCGAGTTCCATTCCTCGAAGTAGGTTTTTGTGGGGTTCCACATAAATCCTAACCCATTGATAACATTTTGTTCGGGTTTGGTTGCATCAGGCGTACCCAAAGTCAAAACTCGGATGAGTACGATTATGGCTATTAAAATTAATGTTGGTACAGCGTAGCGAACAAACTTTTCAATTCCCTTTGATATTCCGCGGTATACGAGCGTGAAGTTGATGAGGGTAGCGATAGCTAGGTAGACGCCTACTTCTTTTACGCCAAAGCCGATTGCTTCACCATCTTGTCCGGCACCAATGAATTTGGCCCAAAAGGATGAAGATTCGTTGATGGATGAAAAGTGAATGTTGTTGGTGGCAAAGTTTACGGCATAGCCTAGGCACCAGGCCTCTACGTAGGAGTAGAACATGTATATTGAAAGAGGGATTAATACTCCTAGGATTCCAAGGTACTTAACAGAGGGATGATTGCAGATAGAGTTTAGGATACCGGGGCATGAAGAGAAGCCTCGTTGGCCTCCCATTCTTCCCATGGTCCATTCAGCCCATGCAATGGGTAGGGCCAAAAGAATGAGTGAGATGAAGTAAGCGATCATAAATGCACCGCCTCCGAATTGCGCTGCCTGGCCTGGGAAGCGCAGAAAATTGGCAAGTCCAACGGCACTTCCAGTGACCGCTAAGATCACTCCTGTTTGAGAGGTCCAAGTTTCTTTTCTCTTTTGATTGTTCATGAGGGGCGTAACATATTATAGGAGATTTTTTTAAGCAAGATCTGAGTTCTAGAAATAGGATATTTTTGTATCGAAAAAATGTGCTCGTTGAGTAAAGAAAACTTTTCACAACGAGCACATATCACACTGATCTCTGTTTTAAGATAATTACGTCAGATTAGTAAAAATTTGAGACAAATTCGCGTTTACAATATGCTGGTTCTAAGATAACGTAGATCGGATTTGGCGTGAGATCCTGAGTTGCACCGGAGACAGCATCGACACCTGCTCCGATGATTCCACCGAAGATAAGATTACCAGCCATACCAGCAGCACCTGCATTTGCGGTTTCATGGTTTACTTGAACTACGGCAGTTTTATAGCCTTCTTTTGCAATGGTGACAGTCAGTACAGAATCGCGGGCCAGCTTAAAGGATGCTGGGGTGATTCCTGTCATGCCGTTTGATAAACGCACATGTGCATTCATTGGTTCTGAGTTTACAATGAGTACTTCTTTTGTTCCGCGTGTGATACTTGCACAGCCAGATAAAAAGAATAGAGATGTTGATGCTAGTAATATAATTACTGACAGGTTTTTTATTAACTTTGTGTTTTTCATGATTAATTTTGATATATGATTTTAATTAAAATGAATGCATCCAGTAGTTGGAAAACGAATATTCATTTTATGAAAAGGAGAAGGTAAGTTAATGGCTGCAAAGTGTCAACTGCTTTGTTAAAGTGTTTCCGAATTCAGTTAAAACAATTGACATTTAGGGATTGGTATTTTTATTGTTTGATGATCTCTGTTAAAATTTGTCCCATATTAGTATTAAATGTTTAGGAAATATTTGTTGCCTTTGCTAGCGATTCTTGGCGCGCTTTTGGGTTTATTTGTAGTTTATAAGACGCAAAAGCGTGTGCCTGTTGCGCCGATAATGTTTCCGCCGCCGGTGTCTCCTTATGTCCATGCTATTGGGGGAGCTGGGATAATAGAGGCGTCTTCGCAAAATTTATCGATAGGGACGCCTTTTAATGAGATAGTGACGAAGGTGTATGTAATTGAGGGAGATTATGTGAAGGCTGGAGATGTGTTGTTTGAGTTAGACTTAAGAAATTTTGAAGCACAGGCAAGGGCCGAAGAGGCGTCTTTGAGAGCAGCCAGGGTTGTGTTTGAGGATAAGAAGGAGCAGTATTCCTTTTATCAACGAGTTAAAGATACGAGGGCGGTGAGTGAGCAGCAGTACCAACAAGCACGGTATGCGGTATTGGAAGCAGAGGAAAATGTGAAGGTGGCGGAGGCTAATTTAGCAGCGATAAAAACGAATATAGAGAGGTCTATTATAAGAGCTCCGGTGGATGGTAGGATTTTGCAGGTTAATATACATGTGGGAGAGATTGCATTGTCGAATTTGGCATTTTTGAATCAATCGACGACGCAGTCGGTGGCGAATGGGTCGTTGATATTGATGGGGACGGTTGATCCGATGCAGGTAAGGATCAATATTGATGAGGATGACTCTTGGCGGTATAAGAAGGGGTCGAGAGCGACGGCATTTGTGAGGGGGAATAGCAGGATTAATTTTCCTTTGAAATTTTTGAGAATAGAGCCGTATATTATACCTAAGAGTTCATTTACTGGACAGACGACGGAGAGAGTGGATACGAGGGTGTTGCAGGTATTGTATAATTTTGAGAAAGGGGAATTACCTCTTTATGCGGGGCAGGTATTGGATATCTATATTGAGGCAGAGCCGATAGATTCGAGCAGTAGCAATAATTTGATTAGTAATACCAGTTTTCATTCTAAAATAAACAAATGTCGACTTGCATTCATGTCATCTAATGATCCTTCTTCACTCATAAGTGCTCGACGTAGCTCGCTACGCCTGTGCGCTTATTCCATCAGAATGCCATTATCTGACATAAATTCAAGCGACCTTTGTTCACTTTAAAATGAGAACTGGTATAAAAATGAAATCCGCTAATAATTGGTTTTGGAATTGGGTGGTTGTATTTTCGGTGATCTCTGTGGTGATGGTTGGGTGTAGGGTTGGTCCTGATTATAGTGTGCCGGATACGTGTATGCCGGGAGTTTTTGTGGAGGAGAGAAAGGAAGGTCGTGTGGTGGATGAAGATTTGGTGCATTGGTGGGAGTGCACGTTTGGGGACGAATATTTGAATGGGTTGATGGAGGAGACGTTGAGTTGTAATTTCGACTTGCGGATAGCGATAGAGAAGGTTTGTCAGGCACGGGAAAATTATTGGGTTCAGTATACGTCGTTACTGCCGGAATTTGATGGGGATTTTCAGGCTACGCGGTATCGGACCAGTCAGTCGTTTGCCTCAAATGTTTTATCTAGGCAGATATCGCCGGTGCAGAGTTTTTTTCAGGTGGGGTTGGATGCTATATGGGAGATTGATTTATTTGGGAAAAATCAGCGTGCGGCTGCGAGTGCGTATTATGCATGGGAGGCGACGGTTGAGGAAGCGCGTGGGGTTAAGATTACTGTGTTGAGTGAAGTTGCGAATAAGTATGTGATGATATGTTATTTTCAAAAGAAGGTGGAGTTGGCTAGAAAGTTGATTGAGTTTGATGAGGGGTTGTGGGCGATGTCGAGAGAGCGGTTTAAGGCTGGTTTAGTGGGTGAGGAGGCAGTGATGGGGGCATTGTCTACGTTGGAGGCAGATAGGGGAGCACTGATGGTCTATGAGAGTGGGTTAAAGGCGAATATATACGGATTAGCGGTGTTGGTGGGGAGGTATCCTGAGACGCTTTTATGTGATTTTGGAGTGGTCAGGGAGATACCGAGGGCGAATGGGAAGATACCAAGGACGTTACCGAGTGAGCTTTTGAGGAGGAGGCCTGATATAGCGAGTGCGGAGAGGACGTTAGCGGCGCAGACGGAGCAGATTGGGGTAGCAGTGGCGGCGCTTTTTCCGACGATTTCGTTGGTGGGGTCGAGTAGTTCATTTGCAGCGAATCCATTGCAGGGTGCGAATTTTGGGTATTCGAGTGATGCGTTGAAGAAGTTGATAACGGCACCCAGTCGGATATGGGGTATAGGGGCCTTGGTAACGTTTCCGGTATTTGATTTTGGGAAAAGGTGTGCGAATATAGAAATACAGAAATTGTTGACGAATCAGGCGTATTTGACGTATGAGAAGACGGTTATTGTAGCGCTTCAGGAGGTTGAGATAGCGTTGAGTACGTATTTCAATGAAGAGCAGCGGCAGTGGCATTTAGTGAAGAAGTTTGGGGCAGATGAGCGGAATTTAAATTTGGTAATGGATCAATTTCAGGCCGGTCTTGTGGATTATACGCAGGTTTTGGATGCAAAGGAGAAATGGTTGGTATCTGCAAATTTGTTGGCGGATAGTGAGCAGGCGCTTGGGACTGATTTGATTGGAATTTATAAAGCCTTGGGAGGGGATTGGTAAGATGTTGGTGATTGCGTTAAAGATGTTGATGGGGGATAGGACAAAGTATGTTGGGATAGTGCTTGGATTGAGTTTTGCGTCGTTTATTATTAGTCAGCAATCGGCAATTTTGGTGGGCATAATAAAGAGGACGGGAGGGCTTATTACAGATACGTCGCAGCCACAGATATGGGTTATGGATCCGACGGTGCAGTATATTGATGATGTGAAGCCGTTGAAGGATACGGATTTGTATCGAGTGCAGAGTGTGGAGGGGGTGGAATGGGCGGTGCCGTTGTATAAGGGGACGATAGCGGCGCGGTTGAAGAATGGGACGTTTCAGACGTGTATATTTCTTGGGATAGATGGGGCTACGTTTATTGGGCAGCCGCCAGTGATGTTGGAGGGGAAGGTGGAGGATTTGCGATTGGATGATGGGGTGATTGTGAGTAATGTGGGGGCACACGGGAAGTTGGCATCGTATGTGAATGGGGAGTTGGTGCCGTTGAGAGTTGGGGATACGATGGAGTTGAATGATCATAGAGCGGTGGTAGTGGGGATATGTGATGTGACGCGGACATTGCAGTCGCAGCCAGTGGTGTATACGACGTACGATAGGGCGACGTATTTTGTGCCTTCGCAGCGGAAGTTGCTTGCGTTTATATTGGCATCGCCGAAGCCTGGGGTGCCGGTGGAGGAGGTGATAGAGAGGATTAAGTCACAAACGAATTTTGCGGCATATACGCCGGCACAGTTGAAACGAGTGACGTTAAAGTACTATATTAAATATACGGGTATATTTGTTAATTTTGGGGTAGCGATATTGTTGGGATTTATTATTGGGATAGTTATTGCTGGGGAGACGTTGTATAATTTTACGGTTGATAATTTGCCATTTTTTGGGGTGTTTAAAGCAATGGGGGCGGATAATACTTTGCTTATGAAGATGGTGCTTGTGCAGTCGCTTTTGGTAAGTGTGATTGGGTGGGGGATAGGGATGGGGATGACGGCGTTGTTTGGGATTGTTTCGAGTGGTTCTGAGTTGTCGTTTAGTATGCCGTTATGGTTGTATTTTTTGAGTGGGGTATCGATATTGTCGATATGTCTTTTGGCGGGGATGTTGTGTATGAGGCGAGTCGTTAAGATCGATCCGGCTATTGTATTTAAGAGTTAATGATATGAATAAGGAATTGAGAGCGGAGATTGTTTGTAAAAATATTTGGAAATCTTATGGGGAGGGAGCGACGAAGGTTGAAGCGTTGAGGGGGGTGGATATTACGATCAATAAAGGGGAGTTGAGATTGTTGATGGGGCCTTCGGGGTCGGGGAAGACGACCTTGATATCGATTATGACGGGGATCTTGATGCAGGATTCGGGAGAGTGCTTGATGCAAGGTGTTGATGTGAATCATCTTCCCGATCAAGAGAGAACGCGGTACAGGGGGCAGCATATAGGTTTTGTGTTTCAGCTTTTTAATTTGATTCCGTCATTGACGATAGATGAAAACATATCCGTTCCGCTTTTGCTTAATGGGGTTGGAAGGAAAGAGGCTAATGAAAGGGCTGGGGAGTTGTTAAAGGAATTTGGGATGGGAGATAAAATTGGGGTGTATCCGAGAAGTTTATCTGGAGGGCAACAGCAACGTGTAGCGATAGCGAGGGCGATGGCGCATGGGCCTGAGTTAATGGTGTGTGATGAGCCGACGAGTTTTTTGGATCATGAGAATGGGATGAAGACGATGGAGTTATTGAAGAAGATGGTGGTTGAGAAAGGGGTGACGCTTGTTGTTGTGACGCATGATCCGCGGATCACGCATTTTGCAGACAAGATAGACTATGTAGAGGATGGAAAGATAGTAGATAAATTGGGGATAAATTAAGGAATATTTATGTATATTAACAATATTTAAATAAAATGAAAAAGAAGGAAGTGCAGTCGGTAAAGATAGGGGAAATGAGGAATGGGTGGTTCATTGGTGACTTTGAGTCCAGTTTGTTTAAGACGCCAGTGGTTGATGTTGGGGTGAGGTATTATAAGGCTGGGGAGGAGATTGCTGAGTATTGTCATAAATTGGCAACGGAATTTCTAGTGATTGTGGAAGGGGAAGCGGAGGTTGCAGGTAAGCGTTATAAGAGGGGCGATATTGTAATTGTAGAACCTGAGGTTAATATTGGTTTTATTGCGATTACGGATGTATCGATTGCAGTTGTGAGGATTCCTGGGGTTAGAGACTGAAATCATTAAGATCGAATTTTGACTTCGACGAAGTTTTTCGAGATATAGCCTGATTCAATTGCACTTTCTATAGCTATTTTTACATTTTGAGCATAGTCTGCCGTTAGTTGACCTGCTTTATCTTTTGTTTTACCTTTTCCGTGTGTTATTTCAAAGGAGCCCAAATTTTTATTGCCAAAGTAGACGTGGTATCGTTTTCCTGATTTTGTGATGGTTCCGCCTAGAGTTGTAATTAAATTTATTACTTTTTTACTTGAGATGGTTAGGTGATCTGGTTTGCTTTTAGTAATTTCAAAAAGTTGGTTCCATGTTTTTAAATGGTCTCCGGTTAGGTTGGTTGTGTACTCTTTTTTGGTTTCTAGGAGTGGATCTTTTTTAATTACTACGCATTCGGTGATGTTTTTATTTTGGGTTTTAGGGGTTGGTTGATCTATTTTTTTATTATTTTTAGGTGCGGGTTTTGTGTGTTTTATTTCTGTTGAGTATGATTCGTTATTTTCATTTATTGGGTTGTTGTGTCGTGAGTCATTTTTTTTGCTAATTTCTTTATTTCGTTGTTCGATTGTTTTTCTTTGATTTTCGATATCTTGATTATATTCTGCTTCTCTTTTTTTATCTTTTAAGTAATTCAATATTTTTATCCCTTGTTTATTGTCAGTCTTTTTTATCAAATATGAGAGGAGGGTGAAGATTATTAGGCCGATTCCTCCGTATAACATTCCTGAACCTATTTCTATTAATATCGCAGCAGTTCTAATTTGTTGGATTTCAGCAGTCATACAAATTGTACTTAATATAATGTTAAAAACGTGTCTGTAACTTTTACATATAATTTGAGCGACGGATATTCCGACTATGCCTAAAAATTCTTCGAATATTGGAGAACGGGTATTGTTTCTATTTTCAAAGTCATATGCACATGTTAAAAGGCAACATAGGATAAAATAAGTGTTTAAGAGTGTTTTATTTAAGCAAAAGACATCACGACCGAATAAGGAGATTTGATATTTTAAATTATTTTTTATTTCTAGCGTGCCTGAAACGGCAACATTTTGCCAGTTATTAAAATGGGCTAACATTTTACATAAAGATTGCCAAGCGTATTGGTTTATTAAAAAAGACGAGCTTACAAGAAATATACCTAGGCATCCTACCAGCATTATGCTTCGTCCAATTGTTGCAAACGCACTGCCAATAGCCTGAAGTAGAACTCCAAATTCTTTTGGAGTTTGAAAGTCTGCTGGATTTTGAGAATCAGAAACATGCTTGGTTGAGCGTTGTAAAGCGCTCCATAGTAATAAAAAACTTAATCCTTGATAACCGAAGGCTTTCATAAGGCCATAGAGTCCTAATCCGACGGGTAACATATAATCAAATATAAAAACTAGTTTTGCATAATTGAGCTCGAAATCTCGGTTCAATAAGAGTGGACCTTCTTCATAAGTCGTGCCTTTTAAATATACGGCAACTAGACAAGTTCCTATTCCAATTTCTACCAATCTTTTATTGAGGCATAAAAATTCTCGCCCTCTTGTAGAAAAACTATAATTTTCTTTTTCGTTTATTTTAAAACTTAAAAAATTAGATGATATCGCACTTGTTTTATTCATAGTTTTGATATTTTTAAGAAATAATTAATAAATGTCAATTTTTTAATGAATTGCCAATTCAATTAATAGAATTAAGCAATTGAATCCTATAGTTGGATTTTAAGAATACCGATACTAATTGCTTGCTATTATCTTTCTTAAGCTTGTGGGTGTTATCAAGGCTAAATAAAGTTTATGGGTACTGCGTCACTATTTTCTCCGATTGGAATTAAGTCTTTGACGAAAGATAATACGGCACCGTGTCCTATATTTGTATTTAATTGTTTTAGGACGGAAAATCCATAAAAATTATTGTTTGTAATTTTAGCGGATTTTTTGATTTCAATTGGATATATGACGCCATTTTCTTCGATCAGTAAGTCGATTTCGCGTTTTTCTTTGTCGCGATAAAAATATATTCTGGGGATTCGTCCGTGATGTAAGTAAGACTTGAGTATTTCGGAGACTGCGTATGTTTCTAAAATGGGTCCAGACATTGTGCCGCGTTCTAGTACTGTCGGATTTAACCAGCCGCTTAAGTAGCTGCATAATCCCGTATCCATAAAGTAGAGCTTGGGAGTTTTTATCAATCGATTGGTTTTATCATTAAAGTAAGGTTGTAGTAAATATATGATTCCAGAAGTTTCTAGGGCCTTTAACCATTTTTTGACGGTTGGTTCGCTTATTCCGGTATCTTTAGAAATGTCATGATAATTTAATAATTGTCCGGTTCGTGCAGCTGCAACCTCCATAAATCTTTTAAATACGGATTCGTCGGTAACACCTAGGTGATCCCTTATATCTTTGGGTATGTATGTAGTGACATAGGATTCATAAAAACGTTCCCAGACTGCTCCTTTATTTTTGACTACACTAATTTAATCAGAATGTCATTATCTGGCATAAATTCAAGTGACCTTAATTCATTCCAAAATGGGATTCGGTATAACAAGATTGACTTATTGAGAGTTGGAGTATTTATGGTGGTGGTAGATTTATATTTGGAGAACTGTAACTTATATGTCGTTATCTAAGGAAGACAAGATTCGTTTATTGAAAATAATGTTGATGAGCCGGGCTGGTGATTTGCGTGAGCAGCGAATGATTCGGCAGGGTAAGGGCTGGTTTCATGTGTCGGGGATGGGGCATGAGGGGATTGGAGCGTTGGGGTTGTTGATGAAGGAAGGGGATTATTGTTTTCCGTTTTATCGGGATCGTGCATTGGCGCTTTCTAGGGGGATAACTACAGATGATTTGGCATTGTGTTTTTATGCGAAGGAGGAGTCCTCGAGTGGGGGGAGGCAGTTGCCGGCGCATTATAGTAGTCGGAGGCTGAATATTTGGAGTCATTTATCGCCGATAGCGGCGCATTTGTTGCCTGCGTGTGGAGCGGCGATGGGGCTTCAGATGGATGGAAAGAAGGGGAGTCTTGTGTTGGCGACGGTGGGAGATGGGGGGACGAGGCAGGGGGATTTTTATGAGGCGATGTGTTTGGCTAAAGAGCGAAAGTTGTCGATGGTATTTGTGGTTGAGGACAATGGGTTTGCGATTAGCACGAAGACTGACAAGATGAATGCGATGGCGGTGAGTGCGTTGAGGGAAGAGGAGTGGATTAAGGTAGACGGGAGTAATCCTGTGGAGGTGTATGAAAAGTCGGAGAAGGCCTTTAAGAAGGTGCGGAATGGAGAAGGGCCGGTGTTTATTTGGGGTCGTGTGGAGCGTCTTTCGAGTCATTCAAGTGCGGATGATCAGCGGAATTATCGTTCGGAGGAAGAAATAATAAGTATTGGGCAGCGAGATGCTGTGAGTCGGTTTAAAAGCGAGCTTGTCAAAGAAGGGGTTTTATCGCAAGCGGCTATGGATGAGCTAGAGGCAGAGGTTGAGGCCTCTGTGGTTGAGGCTTACCTTAAGGCTGAGAGTGCTGTGGATCCGCAGCCTGGGGATGAGAAGAAGAATGTTTTTGGAGCTATAGGGATAGGGAAGGCGCCGGTATTGGAGGCGGGAGAGAAGTACCGGATGGCAGATGCGATTAATCTCACGTTTAAAGAAGTGTTAAAGACGAATAAGGACACGTGTTTTTTTGGGGAGGATATTGAGGACCCTCTTGGTGGGGTATTTAAATTGACGAAGGGGTTATCGACGGAGTATCGTGATAGAGTATATAATTCTCCGTTGGCGGAGTCCACGATATTGGGGGTTGCTTGTGGGTTGGCGTCTTATGGTAAGCGGCCGATATTTGAGATTCAGTTTGTAGATTTTATTGGGCCGGCGTTGAATCAGTTGTTTAATAATATATCGCTTTTGCGTTGGCGGAGTAATGGAGATTGGGTATGCCCGGCGATTATTTATGCACCTTGTGGGGGATATTTACCAGGAGGAGCTATATGGCATAGTCAGTCTAATGAGTCGGCATTTGCGCATTTTCCTGGGTTGATTATTGTTATGCCGAGTACGCCGGAAGATGCGTCTGGGTTATTGTTGAGTGCATTAGCGTCGGAAGACCCGGTGTTGTTTTTGATCCCTAAGCATTTGTTATGGGCGCCGAGGGAGGTGCCGAGTCGGTTGGAGCCGATATTGATTGGTAAGGCGGCGGTGCGTCAGGAGGGTAGGGATTTGACATTGGTGACGTGGGGAAATTGTACTGAAATTGTTGAGAGTGCATTGAAGAATTTAGATAATGGGGCGAGTATAGAGCTGATTGATTTGAGGTCGATAGTGCCTTGGGATAGGGAGACGTTGGCGCATTCGGTGGCGAAGACTGGGAGGTTGGTGATAGTGCAGGAGGACACGGTTAATTGCAGTGTTGGGCAGATGATTATTACGACGTTGATGGAGGATCATGCCGTGTGGAATGCGTTGAGTGCGCCTCCGATATTGGTGAGTAAGGGGAATGTTCATATAGGGTTTAATCCGGTGCTTGAATATTCGTCGTTGCCGGATGTTGAGCAGGTTATTAAGGCAATTAATAAGTCGCTTTCTGTTTCTCGTGAGCGGGCGCCTGTTGCGGCGTCGGAGATGCCGGAGGAGATGAAGGAGGTTCAGATGGCTGGAATGTCTGTGCATAAGGGAGTTAAAGTTATTAAGTTGCCTAATCTTGGGGAGGGTTTAAGAGAGGCGCGCGTTATAGAGATATTTAAGAAGGAGGGTGAAACCGTTTCTCAGGATAATCCTTTGTGTGAGGTGGAGACGGATAAGGCGATATTTCCTGTGGAGTCGTCGGTGGATGGCGTGATTGGAAAGTGGCTAGTGAGTCAGGATGACGTTATACAGGTTGGGCAAGAGATTGTTGAAATAATAACAACGGAGGTAGGAGACGATGCTAGTGATGGGGGAAGAGAAGAGAAAAGGCATGCAGATGATGGGCATCTTACTGAGAAGGGGGCACTGTCTGCTGAAGTGCTGAAGCAGTTAAATGGGGTATTGCCTGCGGGATTAGGGGTTGTTGCAGGTTGGGAAAGTTTGCGTAAAGCGTGGTCAAAGGTTCGAGGGCGTTCGGCTGGTGGGGTGTTCTCTTATACTACGATGGTGGCGTGGGCTGCGGTGAGGGCGATGGAAGACTTTCCGGCGTTTCGAAGGTTGTTGCAAAATGGTCAGGTGACAGAGCCGCAGAAGGATTTTGATATTGGGTTTGCGGTGGCGCTCGAGAACGATGAGCTCGAGACGGCGGTGATTTCGAAGGCGAATACACTTTCGTGGAGTGAGTTTGTTGCTGCGTACAGGGATGGTCTTAAAAAAGTGGGGGACCGCATACCGCAGTCGAAGGCGCGGACGTCATTGCTTTTGACGAGTATGGGGCCATTGAAGATGCGTACGGGGATTCCGATTGTGGTGCCGCCGGCTTTGGCGACTTTGTTTTTAGGCGAGCCTTATTTTGAGAGTTCGAGCGATGGAAAGGTAAGGGAGGTTGTGGCCTTGGATCTTTCGTTTGACCACCGTTGGGCGAATGGAGCGGGAGCTGGGCGGTTTTTGAAAGCGATTAAGGAAAATATTGAAAATTTTGATGTATCGGTGCTGTAGGGTTTTTATTTTAATTAAATTTAGAATTTTAGGATAAGTTATGAATGCGCATTTGATTTTTACGACGAGTCAAGTTATGGATAAGTGGAATAGAGAAAAAGATCGGTTACGGGGACTTGAAAAGCTAGTGGAATTTATATGGTATAGGAATACAGTTCAATCGAACGCTGGGATTCCGAGGGTGGCTCCGGCGGTTGTAGAAGAAGGGGATAGTGATCAAAGAATTGTTTTTGAGCGGTCTGTCGAGGATATGGGAGGAGGGACACATTAGATGAAGTTGTGTATTAAAGTGCTGAGTGTTTTTCTTATTATTTTTTACCTTTCTTTAAATGTGGAAGCCGGAGATCGGCTTGAAGGTAAGGTTGCTGTTATTACTGGAGGGAGTAAGGGGATTGGAAAAGGAATTGCCAAAGTTTTTGCATCTGAAGGCGCAAAAGTGGTGATTCTGAGTCGGCATAAACAGGATTTGGAGGCAGTTGTAAAAGAAGTATCTGATGCGGGAGGAAAAATTGATTATATTGTTGGGGATATTACGAAGCCTGAGGATATGGCGAAAATGGCTTCTGAAACGGCTAAAAGGTATGGGAAAATTGATATTTTAGTTCACAATGCGGCTGGAATTTTCCCACCGGCTAGAGTTGAGGATATGACTGAGGAGGAGTGGCATAAGGCGATACATACAAATTTAGATGGGGTTTTTTATGCGGTTAAGAGTGTTATTCCTTATATGAAAAAGCAGAATGGAGGCCGTATTGTTTTAACGTCTTCGATATCTGGTCCTCGAGTTGGTTTGCCGACAAAGTCGCACTATACGGCTTCGAAGGCTGGTGTGAATGGGTTTATGAAGACGATTGCCATAGAACTTGCAAAATATAATATTACGGTCAACGCGGTTGAGCCTGGCAATATTGAAACGGAAGGGTTAGCTAAAGGTAATAGTCCTGAAGTGATTCGTCTAAGAGTTGAGCCGATACCGATGAAGCGGCTTGGTACACCTGAAGAGGTGGCGTATGCGCATTTATTCCTGGCTTCTGACGAAGCGAGGTACATTACGGGTCAATCGATTATTGTTGATGGTGGGCAAACATTGCCAGAAGCTCCGGGCGGATTTTAAAGTCTACTCATCTTCAAGAAGGTTTATATATGCGGTAAATCGATAGAGTTTTTTGCGTTTTTTAATGCCTACGTTTTCTAATATTTTGAGATCAATAAAATGAGAGATTATATTACTGGTAGTATTGTAACTTTTACTCATTCTTTTGGATAGTTCTGTAACGTTGATAATTGGGGATTGAAATAAAATAGATAAAGCCTGTAAGCATGATTCTTGCATATTAGATAGGGGCTTATTTGTTAGGATAGTTTGCCGAAGTTCTTTTTCTAATATTTCGATTTTTAATGCTCGCTTGTGTGCATCGATGCAACTTTCTTTAATAGCTTTAAGATAAAAGTAAATCCATCCCTCAAAATCACCTTGTGTTCGTACGCGATCAAGGCGTTGATAATATTCAAGGTGGTTTTTTTTAAAATAATAAGAAGGATATAAAATAGGTGCTTTTAATAACCCGCTATCTACTAACATGAGCACAATTAATAGTCGTCCGATTCGGCCGTTTCCATCTAGAAACGGGTGGATTGTTTCAAATTGAATGTGTGCTAAACCTGCTTTTATTAAAGGTGGTAAAGAGTTATCATCGTTAATAAATTTTTCCAGATCTGACATCAAATCCAGGACTTTTGATGCTGGCGGCGGTATCAAATTCCCGACGCGCACAGCCTGCTTTCTATATTGGCCAGGATTGGCTTTGTCACCTTCACCATTTTGCATCAAGGTCTTGTGGGCACTTAATATGACTCGTGATACGATAGGTAGTCCTTGTGTATGTACGAGGTCTAATGCTACTTTGAGTGCTAAAGTGTAGTTTAAGACGAGTTGTGTTTCTTTGTCGGCTTTGTTGGTTGCTAATGGAACTTCTAGAACATCCATTAGAGTTGTGTGAATTCCTTCAATAGCAGAGGACAGGAGTGCTTCTTTGATAGCATATGCTTTAATAAAACGGGTAAGATCTGGCAAACGCTCTGCCATTTCGTTGAGTTGTCCTAGGCCATGCATGGCCTCGCCGTAAACTTCAATGATTTCACTGCTTAAATTAAGCGGTGGTTCTTTGGGTGGTAGGGGTGTTGGGATAAAATATTCAATATTGCCTAACTTTTCATATGAGCCTGTATTTCTTATATTTTCCATTGCTTATTTCAGTCTGAAGCTCAAAATTGAAATAAGCAATGGGAAAAACCGATTTTATTTCAGTTTTGAGCCTCAAACTGAAATAAGGGACGGTAAAGGTCCTTTTTGTTTCAATTTTTAAGCTTAAAACTGAAATTGACTCAGGAGCATGATATTTTATTGGGTATGTAAAAATCGGCAAATCGACAAATGTTGATTTGCTGATGAGTTCGTCTTTGATACAGCCGTCAAAATTCTACAGTTTCTCGAAATTGATATGTCGTATTTCGACTTTGCGTTCAGTGTGATTAAAGAGACTTGCAACATTAGATGCTGACATGTAGTTCCAATTGTTTGGGAAATTTATGTCACCGTAGCGCTGATGGCATTCGATAGACTGCTTATACAGTGTACGATGACATCGACTTCTTACATGTTCTTGTTGGGCATGATTATGACGGTGTCCTTCGATTTTCATCCATTCTTGAAAGTCTTCTTCGGCTAATACTGCATTGGGTCTTAAAGAATTGTTTTCATCGCGTTTTGCTATCTCTGTTTCGCGTTTTGCAACGTTTACTTCGCGTTCTGCAATTTCTGCCTCGTGTTTTGTAATCTTTGCTTCGCGTTCTGCAAGTTGTTTTTGTAGAAGTGCAAGTTGTTCTTGTAATGTTTTTTGTTTGTTGGCTTCTTTACTCCGTGGTTCTGATGTTTCAACCATACTGATATTTCTACCAGGCATTAATTGTTGATCGTTATTTTGATTATTGCTTAATGTCTCGGCTGTTGCCTTAGGTGGACTATTTTTTATTAGTTCAGGTTTCATTATATTTTTTGTATTTTGTTGAAATCTAATTTTCGCTTGAGTTGAGATATCGAAAACTACTTAAAAAATCAATAGTCTTCTGTTCTTTTTTAGTTTTGCTCGAGGTTTGATAGATTAGGTTTTAAAAAGCTTGAAAATTTTACTTTTGGCATGGTTTCCTGAATATTAAAATTGCATGTGTCCATAGCCTTGACCGACCATTGTATCGATGTCTTTAATAGGGATGTATTTTTCTGATTGATCTTTTTCGTATTGTTCTTTGATTTTTTTACCTTGTTCTGTCTGCGGCTTTGGTAATGCCGAGTCAGAAACAGGTACTACATCTTGTTCTATGGTACTGTTTAATGCTAAATTAAGCATTTTTAATCCATCTTTTTCTCTGTTGTATGGGATTGCAGATTTTGAACGTTTATTCCACATCATTAGTGGATCTCTTCCTGAAAGGTGCAAGAAGTATTTAAACATTAAGTTATAACTGTCGTATACTCTTTGTGCTACGTAACCGCCCATAATAAGATATCTTATATCGTCTCCAGGAAAGTTATCATGGTAGTATTCATAAATATCCAAGGTGGTCAGTATACGAGCGACATTGAGGGTTATCATAGCATAACCCCATGCCTCCAGGAGCTCTTTATTGTGATAGCTCAATATTTGAAACTGATTTTCCATTCCACCGTCTTTTGTCGTTCCATCATTTCCCATTACAAGTCCATACTCTTGTAGGTTTTTCATTGTTTCAGGATCATATAGATCCTTATTATCCTTTGGCTTCACGTCCATATCTGCAAAAATTGAATAAGAAGCCCCTTCTAGGACAATGTCATTATAAACAATGATTGTTTTCATTAAGTCCGCTTTAAGCATTATGGGAAGTTTTGGATCCAGTATCCTTGGATTTTCTTCAACTATAGGCAGCGACCTTAGATCTCGAAATTCAATTGGCGCTATCGCATTATCAGATGCACCTATTAATAAGAGGTACTCTTCTATTTTAGCAAAGAGGTATTCTTTTGTTCGAGTAATTGCTTTTTCACTGGTTGTTGCACTATCATACCAAATTTGAATAAGAGTATCGCTATTAGCCGCTGCTGCCCAAAGGATTATGTTACCTAAATACTGCTCGGCTTCAAATTCATTATGTATATTTGGCAATATATACTTTTGTTCTTCAGAATAATTTTTATTAATCCACATGAAGTTAATTACATATTTATCCTTTTCCCTTTGCTGGATCGAGCTCATATCAATACACTCATTGTTTGGGTATAACGATAAATATATGCCTGTAAGGCTACATGTAGGCTTATCTTGATATTTTTTTGAATATTTATTAATTAATTCAGTATCAGTATTGGCCATCAATAAAATCGATAAAATTATTGATAGTATCAATGTGTATAATAAATATCTTTTCATGTTATAAATAAATATATATTATAACTATTGTATTTATAGTAATATGTCAAATATATGTGATAAGTTTGATAGATCATGGGTTTTAAAAATTTGAAAATTTTTTGAAGTAAAATCTGCAACAAATCGACATTTGTCGATTTGCTGCAGATTTTTAGGGTAGAAAAAACAATCAACAAATCGACAAATGTCGATTTGTTGATTGTTTTTGGCCAGAAAAATATGTATATTAGAGAGTGGAGGAAAAATGAAGCAGCACCAATTTATAGGACGAGAAGCTGAAATGAAGAGGCTTAGAGAGCTTTTTAGTAAGAAAAGTGCAAGCCTTGTTGTTGTTCGTGGACGTAGACGTATTGGCAAAAGTAGGCTTCTTGAGGAATTTGGAAAAGAAGAGAGGAGTTTTTTCTTTTCTGGGATTCCTCCAGCTGCTAAGACAACAGCGCAATCCCAACGTGAAGAGTTTTCTTATCAACTTGAACGGGCCGGCATACCTGGTATTAAGCCAGATGATTGGGGAAACCTTTTTTGGCACCTTTCTAATCATGCAAAAACAGGAAAGGTCTTAATAGTTTTTGATGAGATATCTTGGATGGGTGAAAAAGATACGGATTTTCTTGGTAAGTTGAAAATGGCTTGGGATATGTATTTTAGTAAGAATCCACAGTTAGTTCTTGTACTTTGTGGTTCTATTTCTTCTTGGATTGAGGAAAATATTTTGAGCAGTACGGGTTTTGTGGGAAGGGTTACTATTGATCTTGTGCTTGAAGAGCTTGCTTTGAGTGCGTGTAATGCTTTTTGGTATCCAAAAGAAAAGCGTATTGCTGCGTACGAGAAATTTAAGCTTTTATCTGTGATGGGAGGGGTTCCTCTTTATCTTGAACAGATTCGGCCAGATTTGCCTGCGGAACAAAATATTCGGGATCTTTGTTTTACGAAGGGGGCTTTATTAGTGCGGGAATTCGATGAGATGTTTTCCGATCTTTTTTCGCGAAATAATGCAAGCTACAAAGATATTGTATCTTGTCTTGCGGATGGGGCAAAGGATCTCGGGCAGATTTGTGATGCGTTGGGAAAAGGTTTGGGAGGAGGATACAGTAAGCACTTAGATAATCTTGTAAAAGCAGGTTTTGTAAAAAGGGACTTTACTTGGAATCTTGAAAATAGCAAGGAAAGTAAGCTGAGTCGTTATCGTTTAAGTGATAATTATCTGCGATTTTATTTGAAATGTATTGCTCCCAATCGTTCGAAGATTGAGAGGGATGCGTTTTCGGATTCTACGCAGATACGGCTACCTGGGTGGGAAGGGCTTATGGGGTTGCAATTTGAAAATCTTGTGGTTCACAATCGTAAAATGCTATGGAGTCTATTGGGTCTTTCTGCTGAGGATGTGTTGATGGATGGGCCGTTTTTTCAGAATCCTACAGCAAGGCAGCAGGGGTGTCAGATTGACTATATGCTTCAGGCGCGTTTTCATAATATTTATGTGTGTGAGGTGAAGTTTTCTAAAAATCCAATAGGATTTAGAGTGATTAAGGATATGGAAGAAAAGATAAGGCGTTTGAAAATTCCTAAATTTTGTTCGATCCGTCCGGTTCTTATTCATATTAATGGAGTAGAGGAACGCGTATTGGACGAGGGATATTTTGACAAGATGATTGATTTTGGGCAGTTTTTGAAGCCGGTAAGTATTGATTCTTAGGGTGTTATTAATAGTTCTTGATTTTAGTTCATTGAAACATTATGCTTGCATGTATAATGTTTCAATGAATAATGTTGAGATATGGAGTTCTTGAATAGAAAAGAGGAAATGAGACGGTTGGATGGTGTATGGCAATCATCTGATGGGGGATTGGTTGTTATTTGGGGTCGTAGGCGGGTGGGGAAGACGCGTTTGTTGATAGAGTGGGTTAGGAAGCATAATGGGATGTATTGGGTTGCGGATGAGTCGTCGGGGTCTGTTCAGAGAAGGTATTTCTCGCAGGCTTTAGAGGTTCATTTTCCTGGATTTTCGGATGTGGAGTATCCTGATTGGGATGTTTTGTTGAAGCGATTGACGAATGAGGCGAGGCAGAAAAAGTGGAGAGGGCCGCTTGTTTTGGATGAGTTTTTGTATTTGGTTGCGGCGGCTCCGGAGCTTCCGAGTATTTTTCAAAGGTGGATTGATCATGATGCTAAGGAGCAAAAATTAACGGTGGTTTTATCGGGGTCTAGTCAGAGTATGATGGCGGGTTTGGTTCTTGATCATAATGCACCCTTGTATGGTCGGGCCAAAGAATTGTTTAAGATTAATCCTTTGCCGATAGGTTATATAAGGGAGGGTTTAAAGATTGAATCGTACAGGAAAATGGTAGAAGCTTATACTTTGTGGGGAGGGATACCGAGGTATTGGGAGTTGGCGAGTTCCTATAAAGGGGATATTTTGAGCTCTGCATGTGATCTTGTGCTGGATCCGTTGGGTCCGTTGCATCAGGAGCCCTACAGATTATTATTGGAGGAGGCGCCTTCTGCGATTTCTTTGAGGCCTATTTTAGATGTGATAGGAATGGGGTGTCATCGTTTGTCTGAAATTGCGCGACGTTTAGGTCAACCTGTAACATCGTTAAGTCGTCCAATGCATAGGCTAGAGGATCTTGGGCTTATTGTGAGAGAGGTTCCATTTGGTGAATCTGAGAAATCAGGGAAGAGGTGTCTTTATAAGATTAGAGACCCTTTTTTTAGATTTTGGTTTAAGGTAGTTGCGCCACGAAGAGGAATTTTTGCAGATGCATCGGAGGAGCTTAGGAGTGAAATATTTAATGCACAATTCCCTTTTCTTGTTTCGCAGACCTGGGAAGAGCTTTGTTTGGGTTATGTTTCAAAAGCTAGAAATTTGGGTCGTTTTCATGGGTGGATGCCTGCAAGACGCTATTGGAAAGGCAAGGGAGCTGAATGGGATATTGTGTCTGAAAGTATAGATAAGAGCGACATTCTTCTTGGGGAGGTAAAATGGGGTGAAAAATACATCACGGAGATATATCTTCAAAGGGTATTGGAAGAGTTACAGTCAAAGGGGGTTCCTGACATTGAAATGCAGAAAGATGCTAGGATCAAGTATTGTATATTTGTTCCTGAGTTACCGGATAATGAGATTGATCTTGGGGAGAATGTTTTTTTAGTTGATGCAGAGATGGTTGTTAATGCGATGTGATAGGGGGTTTTGGGAAAAGTCCACTATCCATTAGTTAGTCATTAATATTTGTCTGATGATCGAGAAGAAATTATATCTCGGTAAGTTGTTCCATCATGTCTAGCTCGATTATAATAAAAATGTTTGCCATCAAAATGCATGGAGGAGTCATTAACGATAAAACCGCTGCCAATTTTTATCGTTTTCGTCTCACAACCTTTGGCCTGAAATAACTTATCACTTTCTTCAACTTTCGGAAATCTTGGACCATCACTCTTGCCGAGTTCAGCTACCCATGCTTGGAGCTGGCCTTGGGTTGGCGTAGTAGGTGTATGTATTGCAACATTACGGCTTTGGCCATTTTGTATGGTGCTAGTATTGGTATTCATCGTTTCTTTGAAATATTTAATTTTCAGTAGAGAAACATTTTTATAACTCATTGTCAATGAATATTTAAAAATTATAATTTTGAAAATTATTAATATTTGATTATTTTTCTTGATAATTTTTAAAATTTATTAAGAATGTCTTGTATGAAAAATCTAATTACATTAAAGGTGTTTGTTTTTGTTGTTTTATTGTCTGGCTTTGTACCTGTATGGGCAAAAGTTAGCGTTGTTGAAATTAATAATGGGTATAGCCAAGATCGTAGCGTTAAGCTTGATGAGATTGCCAAAAAATTGGAAGAAAGGTTTTGTGCAAAATCAATAGGCGGAAATGTTACGTCAAGTGAGCGAAATGTGACTGAGATGGATTTTGATTCCATAGCGCGGAAGTTTTATCAAACTAAGGTAGTTGGAGAGAAGCTTGATGATGGATATGATTGGGAAAAAATATTTTGGGCTAAGGTAGAAGAATTCAATGAGTTTTTGAGAATTCATGCGGAATTATTGGATGAGCAAGAAGATTCGGAGAGCTTTTTAAAAAATATCTTACTTGTGAGCGAGTGGTGTTCGCAATAGGCTACCGAAGAGCTATACACGTTATTTTTGTTTATTATTAATCTGATACCAATTCGCATTCAAAAATGAAGAAATCTCGATTTGCCTTCATGCTATCTAATGATCCTTCTTCACTCACAAGTGCTCGACGTAGCTCGCTACGCCTGTGCGCTTGTTCCCTCAGAATGTCATTATCTAACATAAATTCAAACGACCTTTCTTCATTTTTGAATGCGAATTGGTATGAGTTTGGCAAAAACTCAGGTTAATAGTTTATCGTTGCTGGATAATGATAAATTGTTTTGTGCGTTGTTTAGATTGTGCCAGACGAGTTGGGCTTTTAATGAAAGGTGTTCGCGGCAGGCATTGGCTTCGGATTGACGGGCTTTGAGATTTTCGCTGGCCATTTTGGCGAGGTCGTCGATGTTGTAGAGGAAGGTATTAGGGATGTCTGTGGTTGTTTGGCAGATGTTTCTGGGGAGGGAGAGGTCGATGAGGAAGAGGGGGAGATTGGGGCGGAGTTCCATAGCTTTTTTGGCGATTTCTGAGGAGAGGATGACTTCTGGGGCCCCGGTTGAGCAGATGACGATGTCGAATTGGTTGATCATTTTGGGGAAGTTTTGGTAGAGTATGGCAGTGGCGGAGATTTTTTCGGCGAGTTCGCAGGCCCGTTTGAAGGTGCGGTTGGTGACGGTGAGGTCTTCGGCGCCGCGGAGTTTGAGGGCTAGGGCGGTTTTTTCACCAATTTCGCCACTGCCGATTACTAAGATTCTTGTGGAAGAGAGGTCGCCGAAGATGCGTAAAGCGAGATCGCAGGCGATGCTACCGATGCTTATTTGACCCTTGCAGATGGCGGTGTTGGTGTGGATCCACTTGGCTGCTTGGAAGCTTTTTTGAAGGATGCGGTTAAGGATTTTTCCAGTGGATCCGAAAGTTTTCGCTTTTTCGTAGGCAACTTTGACTTGGCTTAGGATTTCGGTTTCGCCGATGAGTTGAGAGTCGATACCTGAAGTCACTTCGAAAAGGTGTTTGATGACGAATTCGTCTTTGTGTATGACCCAGTAAGATGAGCATTGTTCTTTGGAGATTTTTTGAATTTTGCAGTAGGCATCGATTACGTCGTCTTTATTGATGTTGGAGTCTGCGACGATGTAGATTTCTACGCGATTGCAGGTGTTTAGGATTAGGACTTCCAGAATGTTTTTGTGGGATAGTAGAGTATTGTAAAGTACGGATATTAAGTTATTCGGAATTGAAAAGTGTTCACGGACGTGCAATGGAGTTGTATTATGGCTACATCCGAACACAAACAGTGAATTATTAATGAGTTTATCGATGCGCATTATAATTTAAGTAATTTTATTAATACTGAACGGGCCAAAGAGAGAGGATTGCCAGGATGAATAATAATAAAGAGGTCCAGGCAGATTTTTTAAGGCTTAACGATTTTTTATGTTTTAGTAAATAGAGAGAGAAGTAGCAAAGTAGGAGTCCCCATGTTGCGATAATTTTAAATAGAGTAACATGGGCGGGATCGTCAAGCCAGGAGAGCGTTCCTATCCCGATTGCGAGGCTTAGGGCGACAAAGCCGATGAGGAGGAGACGTTGATTAATTTCGTTGAGTTGACGGAGAGAGGGGAGGAGATTGAAGAAGCCGCCGAAGTATTTGTGAGAGAGGCTATAGTCTTGGAGGAGGTACATGAGCGAGGATACGGCGAGGAGGCCAAAGGCGCCATAGGCGAAGGTTGCGAGGACTGCGTGAAATTCGATCCAGGGATTTTGTAGGATATTGACGATGGGAACGATAGTTTCAGTATTATAAAAAGCGAGAGAGATTAGGCCAATGATGCTGACAAAGCCGGAGCCGAAGAAGGCCAGGAGAGGGAGCCCAAATGCAATTTGAAATAAAATTATCAAAAAGACGGTTGACCAGGAGATGACCTGTAGGAGCTCTAGAGTGTTTGTAAGGGGAAATCCGCCTAATGCTATACCGCGGTAGTAGAGGGCGAGGCCTTGGGTGAGGAATCCGGAAATAAAAAAGATGAAGAAGATGAATTTTGAGTCTGTTGTATGGTGGAGGAGATGGTAGAGGGAATAGAGAAAGGCAGTTGAGTAGAGAACTGTTGCAAGGGAGATGAAGAAGGAGGTGTTGTGAATTATTAGGTCCATGAGTTGATCTTGTTGATTAGAAATTGGATCCATTTGGGGTGGGCATTGAGGCATGGGATTAGGTGGAAAGTTTCGCCGCCGGCTTCGATGAAGGTTTCTTTGCCAGCCATGGCGAGTTCTTCGAGGGTTTCTAGGCAGTCGGAAACGAATGCGGGGGAAATGACGAGGAGTTTTTTGACACCGGCTTTGGGGAGCTCTTTGAACTTGTGGTCAGTATAGGGTTTAAGCCAAGGTTCTTTGCCCAGACGTGATTGGAAGGAGACGGAGTATTTGGATTCGGGGATTTTGGCTTTTTCGACAAAGTGTTTAACTGTTTGAAGGCATTGGTGTTTGTAGCAGGTTGCATGAGCGGGGCTGCAGGTGTTACAGCAGTCTGGGACTGTCATACAGTGCGAGTGAGAAGAGTCGGCTTTTGTTAGATGGCGTTCTGGAAGGCCGTGAAAGGAAAAGAGGAGATGATCGTAGTCCTGATTAAGGTAGGGTTGGGAGTTATGGACTAGGGCATCGATGTAATCTGGGTCTTGATAGAAGGGTTGAAGAGTCGTTGTTTTAATCTTTGGGATTATTTTATAAATGGACTTCATCGTCGCAGCGACGGCGGTTTCGTAACTGGACATTGCGTAATGGGGGTAGAGGGGGATGATGAAGAGTTCGTTGATATTTTGTTTGAGAAGCCTTTCGATTGCGGCAGGGATGGAGGGGTTGCCGTAGTTCATGGCGAGTTCTACAGGGATGTTTACTGCTTTGGCGATGGATTCTTGTTGATTTTTGCTGTGGGTGATTAGTGGAGAGCCGTCCTTGGTCCAGATGCGGTTGTAGGCTTCGCTGGTTGCTTTGGGTCTTGAGGGAAGGATGCAGAGGTTGACGACGAGCCAGCGGCTTAGTGGAGATGAGTCGATTACCCTTGGGTCCATTAAAAATTGCTTTAGATAGCGGCGGACATCGGGGATTCTTGTGGAATCTGGTGACCCTAGGTTGATGAGTAAGACTGCTTTGTTAGACATAGATATTGAGATTTTTCATTACATTAAGCCCAGCCAGTATGCATTGAGGGAGGCTTATTCCTGTACGATAGTTGCCCATGAGGTGTAGTCCTGGGAAACTATTTTCAGCTTTGTCCATTGTGTTGAAAAATTTTTGATAGCCAAGATTATATTGAGGGATTGCATTTTTCCAGGTGTGGACGTGGGAGTAAACTGGGATGTCTTTTATGTTTAATAATTTAACAAGATCGTTCCAGGCCATATTTTCAATAGTTTCAGGGGATTCTTTATAAATATTGGGGAGTTGGCTTCCGCCGATGAAGGTTCGGAAGGTTAGGAAGCCTTCGGGCGCATGGGAGGGAAATATTGAGGAAGTGAAGAGGGTGCCGAGGGTTTTGAGATTTTCCTTAGAGGGGATTAGCATGCCAAATCCTTGAAGGGCATTTGGGAGAGATTCTTTTTTAAATGCGTGGGTAACGACGGCGATGGGGGCGTAGGAGATGTTTTTGAGGGGGGAGAGTGCTTGGAGGGTCGTGGGATTAAAGGGTAAATCTTGTAGTTGATGAGCGGGGATAGTAACTATGATGTTGGAGTAGGACTGGGTATGGGTAGTGTTGAGGGATTTGTAAGTAATCTCCCATTGTAGGTTTTCATTGGAAATGGATAGGATTGTTGAATTGAGGTGCAGGGAGTCTTTGATGGTTTTTGCGAGTTTGGCGGGAAGGGTATGCATGCCATTCTTGAAGGAAATAGTGCGCGTTTTGATTTTAAAGGGATTGTTTTGTTTTTTAAGAGCGCCCTTGATGAGGGAGCCTGATGAAGCTTCGAGGGTATAGAGTTTTGGAAAGGCGTATTGAATTGAAAGTTTGTTGGGGTCTCCAGCGTAACCTCCTGATACGAAGGGATCTATAGCGTAGTCCAAGAATTCTTGTCCGAGTCGGCGTTTTATGAAATCTGCGATGGTTTCATTGGGATTGTGTCCTTTTTTAATGAAGGGTTCTTTGAGCAGCCTGAGTTTGGCTTTTGTGGAAAGGAGGGAAGTTTTTAAGAAAGCGATGGGAGATCTGGGGACAGGGGTTGGATGGGCGTTTTTGACGATATAACGGTTTTGGCTTATTGGGTTGGTTTCAATAATATCGTTTTGAAGGTTGAGTTCGTTGAGAAGGTTTAGTATTCGGGCGTCATTGAGTTGGAGGGTTTCTGGGCCGAGTTCGCATAGGAAGCCGTTTTGATGGAGGGTTTGGATTACGCCACCAGGAACGGGGCTTTTATCAAAGACGTCGACGGAGAAGCCCTTTTTAATTAAGGTATAGGCGGCGGTGAGGCCGGTGATTCCGGCGCCGATGATTGCGATTTTAGACATGGACGGGCGCTTTATATCTGGTTACTGTTTCGAGGAGTGTTGTGACGTTTTCGATTTTTGCGTCGGGGAGGATCCCGTGGCCTAAGTTGAAGATGTAGCCGGGGTAGGGAGTCATTTGATCGAGGAGTTTCAGGGCTTCTTTGCGGACAATTTCCGGGGTAGTGTTTAGAAGGACAGGGTCCATATTGCCTTGAATGGCAAAGGGATGAAGAAGGCTATCTCGCATTTTTGGCATATCGACGGTCCAGTCTACGCTGAGGACTTTGGCGCCGGTTTTGAGGAGGTTTTTGGCATGATGAGACATGCCTTTTGCGAATAGAATAATAGGGATGTCTTTGGGGAGCGCGTCGATGATGTATTTAATCCATTTTAGAGAGAGGTTCCAGTAGTCAGGGCCTGGGCAGACGTTGCCCCAGCTGTCGAAGATTTGGATGGCGTCGACGCCGGATTGGATTTTTAGTTTGAAGAGGTCGATTACTGCATCGCTGATTTTTTTCATCAGTTCTGCGAAGAGGAGGGGGGATTGATAGGCGAGGGATTTTATTTTGGTAAAGTTTTTAGAGGAACCGCCTTCGACCATATAGGTGGCGAGGGTCCAGGGGGAGCCTCCGAAGCCGAGAAGGGCTTTGCCTTCGCCGATTGTGGAACGTGTTGATTGTAAGGCTGTTCCGACGTAGGAGAGTTTTTCTGCGATATTGGAATTGTCTAGGGCGTGGATGTTGTTTGGACTATCGAGAGTGAAGTCCATTTCGATTCCGCCTTCGTCTTTAAAGTGGTAGGGTTGGCCAAGAGCTTCTGGGATGATAAGTATGTCGCTGAATATTATGGCTGCATCAAGTGGAAAGCGCTTGAGCGGCTGGAGCGTTATTTCAGTAGCTAGGTCGGGTGTTTTGACGAGTTGAATGAAAGAATATTTTTCTTTAAGTGTTCGGTATTCAGGGAGATAGCGTCCAGCCTGACGCATAATCCAGATAGGCGGGCGTTCGAGGGGTTCTTGTCTGCAGGCAGCTAGAAATCGTTGGCGACTTGTCATTGGCTCTATTTCATTTTCCAATAGAAAGCCAGTTATTTAGGGCAAAGTCAAGGATGGGTTTTTTGGTAAATTCTTATGGTTTAAAACTATGAAAAATTGTAAGTGAGTTGTTGGAGGTACAAAGAAGGCAATCAAAGAAAATCTTCAAATGTATTTGTTTAGGATAATCCGGAATTATTTGTTTTGGTTTTATTAAGTTGAAGATAAAATATTTAATATTTTATCTTGGTCATCTGATGACATTGAAAAATCTTTTGATAATAAATTTCTAGCATTGGTTCTTACGAGGGCTTTGATGCCGTTTATGGTTTCCGTCTTTGTTTGTATTGGCATAGATGAGGTTTTGTTATAGTCGTTTAGTTTTTTTTCTATTTTAACTAAGGATTCTTTAATGAAATTTATTATATATTCTGAGTCTATTGGGTTTGTAATTTCATTATCTTGAATATCGTTACGTATTGTATTTATGGGCTTTATAACGAGATTTCCGAAGCGGTCAAGAGTAGTAATATTTTTTGTCAAAGCCTGGGTTATTGTAGATAGTTTTTTGTGATTTACTGCTACCGTAACACAATTTTTTAATTCCTCCTTTTGTTCTGACGTAAAGTTCAAGTCCGGATCTTCAACAAGCTTATCGACGCTCTCTTGCAAAGTTTTGGCCGTACTTTCAGTGTTAGTTGAAAAATTTATTATATTGGTGACCATGCTCTTTATATACACTGCTGTTTGCGTCTTTAAATCATCCGATGAGTATAAGATTCGACTATAGTCTGGCATCGTTTTTCCCACCGCCTGGTCTTCTTTACTTAGTTGTGGCAGCGGGACTGATTCTGAAAGATATTTATCCACCTTGTTCTTTGCCTTTTCCTGTATATAGTTGAGTGCATTTTCATATACGCTAGTACGATCACTAGAAAATGTTTCGGGGCGAAATGCGTTCCAGTCTTTTTCAAACGCCTCGAAATCTCCTTTTGTAGTAATCAAATTATACTGTGGGTATTTTTTGAAAAACTTAGTACGTTTTTCGTCGCCAATGAATGTGTCACCAGATGTCATCTTATCTCGAGCGACCTGGAAATAGGCTAATCTCCTTACCTGATTCTTTCTGTTCTTTTCGATAGTTGTATCATCAAAAGAATTGATCTCAGTCTTGATTGTATCAATGTTAAATTCTTGTATGCCTTTTTTTATTTCATCCAAATATGCATGGTGTTCTTGATTATTTATCATTGGGTATTTTATTTCTAATATTTCCTTAAAATTTTCTATATCATTTATGTTTATTATGTTGGGGTTTATCATGATCCCTTCTATTTCATTCTCGTTAAGACCTGCTTTTTTTAAGACCGCATGTTTTGCATTTGTTAACTCAGGGTTCTCCAAGAACTTATTTTTTCTGCCTGCTTGAATTTCAGCCCTACTGTTTTCAATGTCCTTTTCTGTTATATCTTGCAATTCTGGGTTAGTTTCTGCCATCAGCACGATCAGTTCCATTTTCTTATCCTCAGAAATATCCTTCGAATTGGTGTCTAGTATGTTTCTCAGAAGATTTACGCCTGTCGCTTTTCTTGCTAGAGGAGATTCAGTGCTCCGTAAGGTTGTTGCATGGAGTTCTACTCTTTCTTTTAAGTTATTGAAAAACTCTTCGCGAACAAGAGCGGCGTATTCGGGATTAGTCCAGGATCTCACATAATTATATGCACGCTCTTTCCAGTCGGTACCAATTGCAGTCCACTTTATTGTCCGACTTCCGAACAATTCACTTCCTGTGACACCCGCTAACTTCTGCAACAGTAATCTGTCCTTCTCTTCCGCAGTATATTCGATTTTTTTAGGGTGAGATCGCGCAGGTAGTTTTACATTATCATTATGCTTCATATTGTTTTATTTTAATTTTCGATCTTTGAATGCCTACCGTTCTATTCATAGATTAATGCTCTATTTATAAAAATTCAAGTATTCGCGTCATTTTTTGTGCTTATAATTAAATATTAATGTATTTTTAAATTAAAAATTGAATATTATAATTAATATTTTGATTAAAATTAAGAATATTTTAAGTAATTTATAAATATTAAATAACTTTATTAATATATTTTTTATATTTTATTAATATTTATTAAAAAATAGATTGCTATTTTCGTAAGAGAATTATAAGAAAGGGTAATCTCAGACGAAAAGATTTAGTTTAAGTTTCACGAACCCCTTACCCCTTACTATCGTGACTATAAAAAAAAGAAGTATTTCAACGTCTCAAAGTAAAAAGAAAACCCCGAAGCATGATACTGAGTTTGAAGATTTGAGTGCTTTGGAGAAGACGCCGCTAAGGCTGTACCTGAATGATATAGGAAAGTACGCTTTATTGACGATGAAGGAGGAAGTTACTTTAGCGAATCAGATAAAAAAAGGTAATAAGAAGGCCAAGGAAAAGATGATCAATGCAAATCTTCGATTAGTAGTGAGGATTGCGCAGGATTATAATCACTTTGGTTTGCCACTTTTGGATCTTATTAGCGAAGGAAATATTGGTTTGATAAAAGCAGTGGAGCGGTTTGATCCGACGCGTGGTGGAAAGCTGAGTACTTATGCAGCGTGGTGGATTAAGCAGTCAATTAAGAGGGCGTTGGCTAATCAGAGTAAGACGATTCGGTTGCCCGTGCACCTTTTAGAAAAGATTTCCCGAATGAGGAGAATAGAAGGCGAATTAAAAGAACTTTATCAACGGGATCCTACAAATGAGGAAATTAGTTACGCGATGCATTTGCCATTGAATAAGGTTGCGCATTTGAAAGCCATTTCGATTCGCCCAGCATCGCTTAATAGCACTGTAGGCGTTGATGATACTACGGAATTGGGCGAGTTGATTGGTGACGAGACTATGCTGACTCCTTCAGAAGGTTTTTCGAGCAGGGCTGCAGTAGATGATATTAAGAAAGTACTGAGTTACCTTGATGAGCGAGATTCGCAAATTATTATTATGCGTTTTGGGCTTGATGATCAGCGTCCTAAGACGTTGGAGGAAGTAGGTGTTGCGCTCGGTATCACTCGTGAACGCGTACGTCAATTACAGTATACTATACTGAAGAACATTCGCCAAATTTTGACAGATAAGGAAAGGCAGCGAACGAAAGATGAAATTGAAGTGGAAACCCGTGAGCGTAAACGAGCCGAGACGATCAATGAGTTTATTCTTTATCAAAAGGCGAAGCGTAAGAATGATTCGAATTCGAAGGCGCAGTAGTAGAGTGAGAAATTCTAATATTGCTGATCAGGGCCGTTTGGTTCCTAGCATTATTTTCAGGGAATGTACGGGACCTTATAATGAAGCTCATGCATTTTCATGAGGTAATACCAATTCACATTCAAAAATGAAGAAATCTCGATTTGCCTCCATGCCATTTAATAGGGTGCAATTAAAAGTGCGGGGTAAAATCCACTGATAGTAAATAAAATTAATCCATTAAATCTTATAAATCCTAAGGCTTATTAAATACACTTTGTGGTAAAAAAAACTAGTCGAATTTTACCACAAAGTGTATTTTGAAATTCAACTATTGCAATCCAAATAATGCGGTTTTTTGGTTTTTTATCTTCTACGATTTATAATTTTAATGTACATATTAGGAGATGAAAAAAGAGCTTCACGTAGTGTTTTCTGCTGCTCGATCAGAAATGGGGAAAATTTAAAAAACCCCAAAAGAAGAAATTGAATTAGCAGAAAGGAGATTGAAGGAATATGAAAAACATTCATAAAGGTTCTAGTTTTGAGGATTTCCTTAAAGAAGAAGGAGTTTTCGAGGAGATTGATGCTTTGGCAACTAAGCAAATTATTGCTCTTGAGATTGCAGAAATGATGGAGAAAAAGCATATTTCCAAAAGTGAGATGGCTCGTCGTATGCATACGCAGCGAAGTGCAGTATATAATCTTTTGGATCCTAAAAAGGACTGCAATCTTTTAACCATTGCTAGAGCGGCAAAGGTCTTAGGGAAAAAGATAAAGCTAAAACTAGTCTCCATTTGATGTAGCATAAAATGAAATTTTTTAAGCAGAAGCATTGAGGTAAAGTATAGAAAAACTAAATAACTCTCGTAATTGACAGAGGTATCTTTGCGATTTACCTTGAATTTTTTCAATGAACTTGCAAGAATTCAAGGTAAATGACGAAAATTGATAGAGCTACCTATTTCAATAAAATTAAAGACTTACTGAAAAAATTTCCGGTAGTAGCGTTGGTTGGGTCTCGTCAGAGTGGCAAAACAACCTTGGCCAATCAGATTAAGGCAACTTGGGAGGGGCCAGTGCATTATTTTGATTTAGAAAATCCATTGGATATGCAGCGCATGGAAGACCCTTTTCTTACGCTTAGTCATTTGGAAGGGTTGATTATTATTGATGAAGTCCAGCATAAGGAAAATCTTTTTATGCTATTGAGGGTTTTGGCAGATCGTGATCCGTTGCCTGCAAGATTTTTATTATTGGGTAGTGCAAGTGGACGGTTATTGCACCAGTCTGCCGAGTCATTGGCTGGAAGGATTGCTTATTTGGAGCTGCCTGGATTTGGTTTGTGGGAAGTGGGCATGGAGAATAGGGAAAAATTATGGGTCCGTGGAGGTTATCCCAAGTCATTTTTAGCAGAATCTGATGACGATAGCTTTGAGTGGCGCGATGTCTATATAAAAACATTTTTTGGCAAGGATTTACCAGAGTTGGGCGTTAAGGTGATGGGTGTGCAATTGAGACGATTTTGGTTTATGGCTTCTCATTATCATGGACAAATCTGGAGCCATTCAGAAATCGCACGATCTTTAGGGATATCCGTTAATACTATTCGAAGTTACTTAGATTTATTGACTGAGACATTTATGATACGTCAATTAATGCCCTGGTATGAGAATATTGGAAAGCGGTTAGTAAAAGCACCTAAGGTCTATTTTCGCGATTCGGGGTTGTTGCATACGTTATTAAATTTAAAAAATAAAGAAGAACTGCTAAATCATCCTAAATTAGGTGCATCCTGGGAAGGCTTTGCATTGGAGCAGGTGATACAAGCAAGTGGACGAGGCGAGGAAGTCTTCTTTTGGTCAACTTATAGTGGATCTGAGATGGATTTAGTTATGGTTTTAAACGGCAAGAAAATTGGATTTGAATTCAAATATGCTTCAGTTCCTAAAAAAACGGCTTCCATGATAAATGCTAAACAGGAATTAGGATTAAGCCACATTTATGTCGTTTATCCGGAAGGTCCAAGATTTCTTCTTGATGAAAATATAGAAGTGATATCGTTTGCTGAGATGATTTCAGAGTTGTGTGTTTGATAAGAGAACAAGTATAGGGAAGTTGTTGGTTTTCCGTTTGTTATTAAAATTCGTAGAGTAACTTTTATTAATCGAAATTATTCGTTGAGCATTTGACGATAAAAGGGGTCCAATATTAGTTCTCTTTCCTGATCGGAGATAAAGGTGTCTATTTTAGCGCGTTCTTGTACGTATTTTTTGATAGCGGGTTGTATGTATTGCATCCAATAGTCGTATATAGGTTTTGTAAATTCTTGGACGCTTGGATAATCATAGTCACTTGATGCCATTATTTGGGTAAATCGTGCAATTACTTCCTGCTCCCAATAATGTTTATCATAAAGGAGAAAACCATCAAGGAAGGTGCGATAGGCTCGTTGATAGGCATCATAATCGGGGTCGTTATAATCTTCGTCCGGGTCTCGGTTATCCATGGGATGAGGCATACCGTTCCGGATGGACTGTACAATGCGTTCAAAGGTTGTGTTAGCTTTATGATCATCGTAACTATAAGGTTTTGCGGAGTTGTTGAAAAGCATATACATTGCTAGGTGTGTCCATTCATGAGCTAGAAATCCTCTTGCATTACTGGTTCTTAGAGAAGGTTCTGTCATGGTTACTTCGCCCGTCATTGGATGATAGGATCCTATGAGTTCATTTCCAAATTGATCGGTTTCTGGGTGAGATAACCTGAGCTTATATTTAGGATCGTTTTTGGCGTGTAGAGCAACGACATGTAAGACTGAAAAGAGTATATTATTTTTTTTTGCAATTTCGTATAGATCAACTTCTAGCATCATGCGCATTTTTTCGATAGAAATATTGTGTTCTTTTAAAAATTTTTGACTGATGTACGTTCGATACGTAAGATAATCAACGATTGAAAGTTCTTTGATTGTGTGATTAAGTGGATCGAAAATAATTTCATTAGGGTCCCAAGAAAAGTGTGAAACAAAGTTGGTTTCTCCTCGATTAGACCATTTGTCGACGATGTCTTTTGCCGCCCAGCGGCGGTGTTTAGGAAGATAGTCGTGGGCGTTTGGAACGACATTATTTAAGAAGAAATCATCGATTTCCAATTCGGTTTTTATTTCTCCACGGTCGTGCCATTTTTGAGCAATTTTGCTTTCAATTGCAGTGCCTTCGTCTAAGTTGGCATTTAGCTTGTTAATATTTTTTAAGAAAGCCTTATCGAGCTCCAAGGCTTTATCTTTTTCTCCTTGGTCATACCATATATCTGCTATGGAATGATTACAATCTTTACCGCGTGACGAATAGCAGTCTTGAACGAATAGCTTAGCTAATTCGAAAGCAGTTTGTTGGTCACCGAGTCTATGCCATTTAGTTATATCATAGCTTCCTTTTTTCCAAAAGTCATTGCGAGATAGATTTTTTTCTAGTTTTTTTCCTTCTTCTGTTAATAGAGAAGTAAAATATGTGGCTATTTCTATTTCTCCACGATTGTACCATTGATTTATAATATTAAGGAGTTGCAGTTGCTCAAAAGTGGTATCAGTAGGATTATGACCTTGAATATATGGAAGTGCATTAGTCAGGAAAAATTTGTCGAGTTCTTCAGCTATTTCTATTTCCCCGCGATCATACCATTTTTGAGTAATTTCATTTTGATATTTAATGATATATTGCGTGTTTGCGTATGAAGAAAGCTTTAGGGTAGATAGTAAGTTATCTAAAATGTATTTGTCTAATTCTAGAGATATCGTTTTTTCATTATTTTTGTACCATAAATCTCATTCTTCTTTAAATATGTCTAAAAAATAATGATTGCAATACGAAGAGTCATATTTTTCATTACATCTTGCTAAAAATTCTTTAATTATTTCAAGAGCAATTTTTGTTTCTTTGCGTTTATGCCATTTGTTGATGATGGCTTTGATTCTTTCTTGTTTACAAGTTGTTTCTTTACAGGCATCAAGAAATATTTGATCAAATTTTAAAGAGGCCTCTTTTTCTCCTATTTCATACCATCCATCGGCGAAATATTGGTTTTTTGAGGGATCTTCTACTGCTTGTAAGAGGTCATGAGAGAGTTCCGTTTCAAGATCAAGATCAGTATTTGAATTATCTTGGGCAGATAAAAAATCACAAATACTAATCACTATGAAAAGTAAGTAGAGTGTTTTTTTCATGATATATATGTTATATCATGTTAATTATTATTTGTAATAATGTCAAATTTTAGACTTAATAAATAAGTATACGAGGTGAAGAGTTTTTTGACCTACTTATGGGGGCTGAGATGGATTTAGTTATGGTTTTAAACGGCAAGAAAATTGGATTTGAATTCAAATATGCTTCAGTTCCTAAAAAAACGGCTTCCATGGTAAATGCTAAACAGGAATTAGGATTAAGCCACATTTATGTCGTGTATCCGGAAGGCCCAAGATTCTTTCTTAGTGAAAATATAGAAGTGATGCCGCTCGCTGAAATGATTTCAGAGTTGTGTACTTGATTAGCAGCAAAAGTATAGAGGATGTTTGTTTTTTATCAAAATTGACGAAGATGATTGACTGCTTTATTAGGGAAGCTTACTTTGGTCGCTGCTATTTAGTAATTTATTAACAATTAAAATTAAAAAATGATGAAAAAATTAAAAAATACGATATTTGTTACATGTTTAGGTGTTGTTTTAGTTTCAAATCTAGGAATGGGTAATTGGTTGATCGATACAATAGCGGAACTTAATGCGTCTTTTGGATCGGGTTGTGTAATAACGATTAAGAATTTAACGAAAGAGGCTAAAATTCGTGTAGAGGCAATGGATTATATTTGGGATACTGATGAAAATTTGCCGCTGCCTTTAGTAGTGTATCAAACGGGGACTTCGATTGAGTATGTGAGACCTAAACAAGATTTGAGGCATGTATGGCATGATTCGGCTATTGGCTCAAATAAGGAGTTTATTAGGTATACGCTTGTGATTGATACAGGTGATGAGGAAAAGTCCTTTGAGATGAATTTCTTAGATGAAAATAAAACTGTTTTGGTGGGTGAAAGAAGCTTTGAAGTGCAGTCTGCTTTGAGCAAGAAATTTATTGAGATAGGAAGTTTTTTTACTAGGTATAGGAATGTTGTACTTTCGGTTTCGGATAGCGAATCGGGATCCTTTCAGACGGAATTATAATATGGTAAAGGAAGGAAGGCCTCCGATGGCCCTTCTTTTCTGTTAGGTTTAAATCCCTTCTCTATTAGAATTAAATTATATTTATTTCGTTTATCCAGAAGGCTCAAGATTTATTCTTGGTGAAAATATAGCGATACCTCTTGCTGAAATTATTTTAGAATTGCGTATTTGATTAGAGGAAAAACATAGGGATTGGTTTTTTGTTTTAAACATTAAAACTGTCATTGATAATTGACAGTTTTAATTATTGAGATTAGATTCACGGTTGTAGTTCAATTAATTATTAACAATTGAAATTAAATAATGATGAAAAATTTAAAGAATACATTTTTTATTACATGTCTATGTTTTGTTTTAGTTTCAAATCTGGCAATGGGTAATTGGTGGATGGATAAACTTTCGGAACTTAGGGGATTTCTCGGATCTGGTTGTGTAATAACAATTAAAAATTTAACGAAAGACGCCAAAATTCGTGTGGAGGCGATGGACTATATTTGGGATACCGACGAAGATATGCCGGCGCCTATAGTAGTGCAGAAAACGGAATCTCCGGCTGAATATGTTGGTCCTAAACAAGATTTGAGGCATATATGGTATACTTCTGCTATTGGGTCAAATCGGAAGTCAATTGGGTATACGCTTGTGATTGATACAGGTGATGATGAAAAGACTTTTCCGATGAACTTTTTGGATGAAAGTAAAATTGTCTCGGTGGGTAAAAGAAACTTTGAAGTGCGGTCTACCTTGAATAAGAAATTTTTTGAGCTAGGAGGTTTTACTGGTTATAGGGAGGTTAAACTTTCGGTTTCGGATAGTGGTGGGTCGGGACCTTCTAAAGCAGAATTATAAAAAATTATATCATAAAGAAAAAAGGCCCTGAGATGGGCTTTTTTTTTTTTTTGATTAAGTTTTCAAATGAATTAATGGTAGATTTCTGCAGTGATAGCGAATCGTTCGTGATCTTTCCATACGTTATTTATTTTGAGGTACTTAGGGCTGAATCCTTCATTTCGAAAATGATGTTGTTTGATGAATTTAATAGATTTTGTATTGTCAGGTTGAATGTTTGCTTCTAAGCGATGAAGGTTTAAATTATTGAAAGCGTGCGAAATTACCAATTTTAAGCCTTCGCTCATATATCCTTTACCCTCGTATCCAGAAAAAACATAGAATCCGAGGTATCCACTTTGAAAGCATCCTCTAACAATCTCATTTATATTAATGACACCGATTATATCATTTGATGTGTGAAGCCTTATAAAGAAGCCTTTTTGGTTATCTTGGTTAATGCGATTGATGTACGCGTTGTATTTATCTTCATTCGATGGAGGATCTACCCAAGGGTGATGCAAGTATTGGCTAGTTTTTACTTTTTTTAGAAATTCAGGCATATCTTCAATGCAGGGATTCGATAAAAACACCAAGCCCTCCGATAGTTTTCTGTCGGTTTTGTTCATGCTTGAAAGAGCTAAGGATAGAGCGTTTCTAATGCTTAGGAATATTCGCCGGTATGTCTAATTTATGGCCGTGTTTTCTTTTATCTTTAGTTATGTCTGACCGTTCGTGAAGCATGCGTTCGAGTTTATCAACCATTTTGTCGATCGACTTATAGAGATCCTCGCTGGTTTCGTTGGCGCGCATGTCGTTGCCTTTTAGTTCAATCCAGCCTTTTGCTATGAATTGAGCTTTTAGGACTTTTTTTTGAGATCGATTGACTAGTTTGTCAACGTCTTTATCGAGTACTTCGATAAGTTCTTCTGCATCCTTTGGAGCTCCATATTTGGCCCCATTAACTTCTACATGGCCTTTAGCGGCAAAGTCTTCTTTTGAGTCCTTTTTGTGTTCGTAAGCGAGGTCAACACGGATGCGAACAATGGGTTCTCCGTACTTGAATAGTCGTTGAAGCTTTTCAGTTACGGTTTGTTTTAGAGCATCGGTAAGTTCCATGTGGGAACCCGAGATAATTATTTCGTGGTTGTTTGTCATTATGTTTTACTCCGTTTAGATACTTTGTTAACCTGTGAGAAATTAGTTATGAAAAACACACTTTTTAGATACTCGGCAGTTCTTATTACTGGTGGTTCTTCTGGCATAGGAGCGAGCTTCCTCGATTCAATTATCAACCTAGATCAAAATGTATTAATTTGCAATCTTTCTCGTCAAAAACCTAAAAGAGATATTTCTATTGAACGATTCTATCACTTTTCTTGCGATCTTGCCAGGGCAGAAAATATCGAACGCGTATTTCCTCAGGTATGTGATCTTCTTAAAGAAAAGCAGCCTGACGGGCCTTTGCTTTTGATCAATAACAGTGGCTTTGGAAGCTATGGGGATTTTCAGGACCTAGATCTCTCCAATCAGCTCAATATGGTTGCGGTAAACGTATGTGCAGTTGTTCATTTAACAGGTCTATTTTTGCCTTTGTTACTTGAGCGGAGTGGTGCAGTGATTAATATTGCATCAACTGCAGCTTTTCAACCAACACCTTATATGGCTACATATGGCGCCACTAAGTCGTTTCTTCTTAATTGGACTTTGGCCCTCGGAGAGGACTTGAAAGGGCGAGGCGTAAAGATGCTTGCGGTTTGCCCTGGGCCCACTGAAACCAATTTTTTTAAGCTGGCAGGCTCTGATTTAGGTTCAAATTATCGTTTGAGTGTAGAGCAGGTTGTGGATCTTACTTGGAAGGCATTGGAGCGTAGGAAGTCCTTTGTTGTCATAGGATTAATTAATAGGTTAATATCTTGCTTAGTTCGCTGGATGCCTTTATCTTTGGCTACTAGGATTTCAGGGATGGTTTTGAGGAGGGTCAGAAATAAAGAAGTTTAATAAAGGTATAAAATAGTGGGCGAATTTTTAGAAGATAGTGTTAATGTTATGCAAGATCCTTTTGGCGAAGAGGCGCCGCTGATCGATTTGGCTGATCTTAAAACCTGGATCATTCATGAAGATGATGATTTAATTGTTATCAATAAACCAGGCTGGGTTGTTTGCCATCCCTCAAAGAACGGCCCTCTGTCGAGTTTGGTGGGCGCTTGTCGCGAATATACAGGGTTGGAGCGCTTGCATTTGATTAGCCGACTTGATCGTGAGACCAGTGGTATCGTCCTCTTGGCCAAGCATCGGAAAATGGCCCGGATCTGCCAGATGGCAATGGAGTATCGTGGCGTAAATAAGTTTTACTATGCCTTGCTTACTGGAGAATTGTCCGAAAAGGTTCACGTAGATCAGCCCTTAGCCAAGGACATGAACAGTGCTGTTCACGCCAAGCAGTGTGTCCGTGAAGACCGCACCGCTCAGCGTGCAAAGACTTTGTTTAAGCCTCTTTTTGCTAAAAATGGGTATACGCTTTGCGAAGTCGAATTATACACAGGGCGTAAGCATCAGATACGCGCACATGCTCAATGGCTGGGTCACACAGTTGTTGGAGATAAAATCTATGGGCCAGATGAGACGCTGTTTCTCGAATTTATTGAAAAAGGCTGGACGCCTCGTTTGGAGGAGTGTTTACCACTGAAACGACAGGCGCTTCATGCTGCAAAGCTCGAGTTCATTGATGATGAATTCAAGGCAACCTTTATTGCGCCTTTGCCTGATGACATGAGGGATTTTTGTCGGGATGTGATGGGGGTTGTCGTCTCCGTGTTAATCGACAGATGGTGAGGCTTCGCTTTGATTGTTTAATGCATTTTTCTCTTTGATGAATTGAATGAGTTCTTTAAGATTTTCCTTTTCATGACGATCTATAGAAGGATCGTAAAGAGGAGCGGAACCAGAATCGACCTCATAATATTTAAGATACAAAGGGTCGTGATAGGGACTAGCCCGTAGTCTTTCGAGGTTTGGTACGTTTTGCAGTACTTCTTTAGCGTGATCGGAACAACGAAATTGTTTTATGCTTATATCCTTAAGATAAGGAAGAGCGTTGAAGAGTGAGTCAAAAAGATCATCTTCTTTAATGTTTCTATAGTGCCAACTCTCGATGATTAAAGCTACAATGGTCTCTGATAAATGTGTATGCTGAGTGAAACATTCGATGACTTTTGTGCTATCAAGACAGTTTTGAATTTGTAAGCATTCTGGCTTTGGCCAACCAGCATATTTTTCTAAATCGTTAAGAGTAACAGGTTCTTTTTTCACTTCTGGAGAAGAATTTTCACCTTGACTGTCAAATTCATTTTTCTTTTGGATGAATTGATACAGTTCCTGAATTTTTTGCGTTTCATAAGGATTGTCCCGAGGGTGAGGAAAAGAACCAGGCTGGGAATCATCCCAGTCAAGGCATCTATGTTCATAAAGACGGACGACGCTTAATCTTTCGAGGTTTGGTACGCTTTTCAGTATTTCAATAACGTGTTCAGAATAGCGAAATTGTTTTATTTTTATATCGTTAAGATGAGGGATGGCGTTGAAAAGTGCTTGGAGAAGACAAGTTTCACGGATGTCTCCGCTGCACCAATAATCGATAATTAAAGCTATAATGGTCTCTGATAAATGCTTGTAATCAGTGAGAAATTTAATGATTGGCTTGATTTCAGTAATGCACCTAACAAGCAAACGTCTTGGCGTTAGGAAATTAGGATTTATGATCAAATCGTCAAGAGTTATTGTTGCTTTTACTCTTGGACAAGCGCCTTCGGCTTGGTTGACCTTGCTTTTGGGTTGCGAAGTTCTTTCAATTTGAGTGCGTTCACTTGGGATGCTTGATGTCTGAAGCATATGTACGATTGTTTAAGGTTTGACTCTTCTGTCGCAACTCAAATTAAGCTTGTTGAGTATCGTTTTTTGTCAATAGTTAAAGTTAAATGATTGAATCGAGATGTGATGGAGTTGTCTTCAAGGGAGTTGGATTTTTAGCTTGTCAAAAGAAAAGCTTGCTAAGAAATAAATATTAAATAAAGTTCGGGAATGATATTCTTGAAGAAGCCTTTATTTTGTTTTATGCTTTAATTTTAATACTATGACTAAATTATTTTCAACAAAGGAATATACTAGTTTTTTTGATAATTTAAAACTTCGAGTGTCCACCAGTCAATATCAGGCTGCTCAATCTGTAAATAAAGAATTAATAATACTTTATCACCATATTGGTCTAGAAATTCTCAAACGCCAAAAAGAGTATGATTGGGGTTCAAAAATTATTGATCAGTTAAGTCGAGATTTACGATCTGAATTTCCAGAAATGAGAGGTTTTAGTCCCAGAAATCTTAAGTATATGAGGCAATTTGCGCAAGAATATCCCGATGTTGAATTTGTGCAGCAGGTTGCTGCACAATTGCCTTGGTTTCATATTGCGACTATAATGGATAAGGTTGGAAGTAAAGAAGATCAACTTTTTTACATGAGGAGTGCCATACAGCATGGTTGGTCAAGAAGTATTATGGTTATCCAAATTGAATCATCTCTTCACAAGCGTCAGGGAAAAGCAGTCACAAATTTTAAGGATAAATTACCATCACCTCAATCTGATCTTGCTCATTATACTTTAAAAGATCCCTATATTTTCGATTTTTTAAGCATTGGTGATGAGGCGCATGAACGAGAAGTTGAAAAAGCGCTAGTTCATCACATGGAAAAATTTCTCTTGGAGCTTGGATCAGGATTCGCTTTTGTCGGACGTCAGTATCATCTTGAAATTGGTGGTCAAGATTTTTACATTGATTTACTTTTTTATCATTTAAAACTTAGATGTTTTGTAGTTATTGAATTAAAAGATAAAGATTTTAAACCTGAGTATGCAGGTAAAATCAATTTTTATCTTTCTGCCGTTGATGATCTAATTAAAGATGAAAGTGATCAGCCATCAATTGGGTTGATTTTGTGTAAAAGTAAAAATAATGTTCTTGCTGAATATACCTTGCGTGACATGACTAAACCTATTGGTCTCGCTGAATATCGATTAACAGAAAGCTTGCCTGAAAATTTAAAAACGGCATTACCAACAATAGAAGAACTAGAAGCAGAACTGTTAAAAGAGTGAAGTTTCCCTTAGGAGCTCAGATTATTGGGTTATTGATATTTTATCTTGACTTATTAATCTAATAATGAAAACTTATTCAAGTTAGCATTCATTATTGAATGGCTGATTTTGTTAAAATTAAATTAAGTTAAAGTGAGAAAAATATTAATTAGTCTAATGCTAGGTTTGATTCTTTCGATGGTAAATTGCTTTGCTGAAGGATTAACTGTAGAAAATTCTTTTGTGAATTATATAGAAATTACGATAACGGAGTCCAATACTTATTCTGGAGGGAGTATTATTGTTGGCGGCTCCAGCAGAACGATCACACCTCCTAGAGAGTTGCATCTTCCTGGTTTGTATAGGTCATCCAAGGCCAATGAGGTTGCAGTGTCATTGAATTTTTTGGATCCAGAAACAAAATCGACACATCTTATCGATGAAAAAGAGTTTAAGGCAGTTACCGGAGGCACGCATGGTAAAAAAACTTACAAAAAAGAGTTCTTCGTCGGTGGCCAGAGAGGATGGGTTCAATATGCTTTAAATATAGAGTTTGGTGCAGGTAAGGATCTGAAAATGGGGAACGTTCTTAAAACTCTTGAAGTAGTAATCTTGCAAGCTTCGATACCGGGGGTTGAAAAAGTTGAGCTTTAATGCACTGATGTAAGGTAACTCACGATGAAATTTATATCAGGGATTCAATTGTTTTACTCGGCAGCTTCCTAGTCTTTCGAGTAGAATTTCCTAGTAGGATTATAAGAGGTTAACGATGGCTGCGATTGTCTTTAATAAAGATCTAGAGGAGATTTTTGCTTAAATTTTTAGAGTTTTTGCTTTTGTTGTACTAGGAAATTGCTTTCGTACTCGGAAGCGTTTTTAATGTTAAGTCCGTCAACCTAGATTTCCTAGTAACATCCTTTAAAATTTGAGTTGTATAGTGTTTTTTTATTTGACGAAAAATTCTTAGTATAACATCGTAATCGGTTGTCTGATAATAAATAGAACAATTAACAAAAAAATAAAATGATTAAAAAATTAGCAAAATATATATTGTGGCTGTGCTTAGGATTTTTGGCGTGTAGTCAGTTCAATTTGATGGCAGATTGCGATGAGAATCAGCTGGTGTGCGATATGTTTACAAAACTTCCAACAATAGAGGATTGGTGGACCGAAGAATTATGGTTTGATACGTATCCGAATGTGGCCGGCTTTGCCTATACACAAGAAAAGCCTTTGAGAAAAATTGATGATCTCACGCAGGATGAAAAGCTACGACTAAAGACGATTATTGCACATATGTATGAAAAGTCTCAGATTATTTCCAGAATTGTTTTGCTTGAAGAAGATGTTTCAGAAGTTGAGAATCTTGATATAGATGAAAAATTGAAGGGTCGCCTTCTTCAATTGCATCAATCGACATTACAAGAAATGCCTAATAAAACAGAATTGTACAACGCGATGAAGGTTCTTTTTGCGCTTTTGATTAAGGATTCTTATTGTTTTACGCGAGAAACTAGATCTCTTGTAATTGATTTCATCGATTTAGCAGGATTGGAGTCTATACTGTCTGAGGTACAAGTAAAATCAGTTTATGCATTAAATCAGCGCTATGGTTTTATAAATGTCTATATGGATCCTCAACCGGCATTTTCATCAGCTTTTTTTAATACACAGCTTGTTATAAATAAAGATCAACGGAGGGTGCACGCGTTTGCATTTTCTTCAGAAAATTTAAAACCATCGGCCTTACCTTCACAGTTGGAAGTAGAATGGCCCTTTAATAATTAATAGAAGATGGATTGATTTTTTAGGGCTCCGATAAAATTCGGGGCCCTTTTAATTTCTGCATTATGCGTATTGCCAAATAGACTTTAAGTCTTCATATTAAGCCTTGAAATTATGCTGCTCAAAGAGATAATTATTAATGGCTTCAAGAGTTTTGCCAACAGGACGAAGATTGAGTTGGGTCCTGGCGTGACGACTATTGTAGGCCCTAATGGCTGCGGCAAAAGCAATGTGGTCGATGCTATCCGATGGGTCCTAGGGGAGCAAAGTGCCAAGGCGCTTCGTGGTGGTAAGATGCAGGATGTTATTTTTGCAGGCACTGACCAACGTCAGGCGCTGCCGATTTGCGAAGTAACTCTGTTATTTACAGATTGCGAAAAAGAGCTTGGAACGGCCTTCAATGAAGTCGAAATTGTCAGGCGGGTTTCACGGGATGGATCGAGTAATTATTATCTCAATGGCAAGACGTGTCGTCTCAAGGATATTCAACAACTCTTTATGGACACCGGGGTGGGGCGTGTCTCCTATTCTTTTATGGTTCAGGGGCAAATCGACCAAATTCTCTCAACTAACCCAGCCGAAAGACGTGTTATATTCGAAGAAGCAGCAGGGATCACCCGTTATAAATCCCAAAGACGCGAAGCGCTAAATAAACTCGAGCAGGTTGATCAAAATCTTTCTCGTGCCCAGGACATCGTCGACGAAGTAGGCCGCCAAATGGGCACTCTAAAGCGCCAAGCCAGCAAAGCCATTCGCTATAAGAAAATTAAGCATCGTTTAAGCTCTTTGGATTTAGCTTTTAACGGCTATTCCTACGCCCATCACAGGCAACTCATTCAACAACTTGAAGAAAAGGTTCTTGGACTTCGAGAGTCTGTTGAGAGCTCTCAGAGTATATTGCAAGGGGATGAAGAGATTTTGACCGAAAAGAAAGCTGCGCGTAGCCAATTGTACGAGAACTTACAAACCGCTCAGCAGGCGATTTTTGATATCAAATCTCAAAAAGACCAACTGGAGAATCAAAGTAAACTTGCTCTAGTCCGCAAAAGCGATACAGAGTCCAGAATCCAGGAAACTCAAAAAGAACTCAAAATAATTGAAAATCAGATCGAAGAACTTGAAGGCAAAGTCAAGGACGATGGTCATATCAAGCAACTCCAATTAGATTTAGTATTCTCTTCAGACTCAAAGTTTCAGGAAAAAAACTTAGAAGCCGAAGCCATCCAAAGAAAACTCTTAGAAGCAGAGCAAGCTCTTCAAAATAAAAAACGAGAATTCTTAAAAATAGAAGGCGAAGTCAATAGACTCCGCTCTCGCAGTACTCAGCTCGAGGTAGCTCTCAATACCCATGACCATCAAGTTAAGGATCTAACAACAAAGAAAGCAGAAGCAGATACCCATCAGCAAGAGCTTAGTGCAAATCTTCAATCGCTTCAGCAAACTGAAAAAGCTCAAGCGCTTGCGTGCGAAAAAGCTCAAGAATTATTTAAAGATGCCCAGCTAAGTCTTAGTAAGCGCGTTGAGCTACTTAAAGAAGCACAAAAGAGCTTTCAAGAGCAAGATCGTCAACTAGCTCGTCTAAATGCTCAGGTAAGCGCGTTGGAAGGACTTCAATCCAAATTCGAAGGCTTCAGCGATGGCGCTAAAGCAATTCTCCAGGGTAAACTTGGAACTCTCCTCGAGAAAGGTGAATACAGTCTTTTAAGTAGAAGCATAGTTGTCGAGGAACTCTATACAAAAGCCTTGGAAACCTTATTAAGCCAGGCAATAGATGCCATTACTTTACAAGAACTTGCCCAAGTCATCCCCGTTACAACTCAACTTGAAGAAAAGGACCTCGGTCGAGCCTGTCTAAGTATCGAGGTAGATAGAGACTTAACGAAGTCAAAGGCAAAGTTAAAACCCCTGCCAGACTTTTTAAAGCCCGCAATTCAAGTCGTGGAGATCAAGGATACAAAATTCTCATCACGCTGGGAACAGCTCCTCCATGGATGCTATTTTACCGATAATCTAGAAGAGTTTATTGTTTTTTGGCAAGCTAATCCAAATTTTGATTTTCATTGCGTGGTTACGCTTCATGGAGAATTGATCGACTCTAGAGGACTCATTTATGGCGGAGTCAAACGTGACAAAAGTAAAGCTTCCGGATTTCTGCAAAGAGAGTCAGAAATTCGCCTTCTTAAAGACCAGCTCGTTGAGCAGAAAAAAATCAGCGACGCTTCTATAGCAAATCTCAAACATGCTCAAGACCAAGTAGATCAAGAAGAAAAAGAACTTGAAGAAATGCGTAAAAACGTTGCTTCAGAAAATGAAAAAGCTTCTGCATTAAAGGCAGAGTCCCGTCAGGCCCAACTTGCCTTAGAACGCAATCAGCAAACGATTAAGAGAGTCGATGACCAACTCGAGCAGATTAAATCGTCTCATGTCGAATCGCTGAACCGCTTGAACGAAGGGCACCAAGAGCTTGAAAAGTTTCAGACTTCTATGGATGGTTTGCGCGAGGCCGTCTTACGAGAAGAAGAAACCATTTCGAAAATTCGTCATGAACGCGACGAACAACGAGAACTCCTTGCAGAAATGCGCGTGGACCTCGCAGAAAGGCGCCAAAGGCTTCAAATGCTAGACGAGGGCATTTCCGAAAATGAAAACCGCCGCAAAGGCCTAATTCACCGCTATAGCCAACGTGAAAAAGATCTTCACCGTCTCGCTGATCAAGTAGAACAGCTATGTCACGAATCCGAAGACTGTAAAATTAAAGCAGCGGAAATTCAAACGTCTTTAGACGAAGCCATGACCGCATTGGAGAAAGAACGCAATGGCTTAGTTTTTATAGAAGCCGTTATTAAAGAACTAGACAACAAGCTCTCCGGCCAACGCAAGGAATTGCATATCCAGGAAAATGCTCTTAAAAATTCTGAAGTCGAATTAGCTAAAGAGCATTCACAGATTAATTACATGCTCGATAAAGTTCGCAATGAATACAATCTCGAACTCGAAACAGTCGATTGGAAGCAGCAGCTCTGGCTCGCTGATGATGAGTTCGCGTCTCGTATCTCTTTAGAAGATCTCGATGAAAGTGAAGAACCACCCCTCCAAGTAATGCCAAATCGTGGTGACCCCACGGATCAGGATTACTCAGCAATGGACGCAACAAACTGGGACATCGTGCAAAAAGAAATTAAAGTCCTAAAAGACCGTATTAACAGCATGGGCCCCGTAAATTTAGTCGCTATTGAGGAGTATGTTGAACTAAAAGAACGTTTCGAGTTTTTGGAAAAACAATGCAACGATTTAAAAAATGCCAAAGAACAGCTCTTAAAAGCTATCGAAGAAATCAACGCAACTTCTCAAGAACTATTCAGAGAAACTTTTGAAAAAGTAAGAGAAAATTTTAAATTCACTTTCGACGCCCTCTTTGGCGGTGGCATTGCAGACCTGCAGCTCATCGAAACCGAAGACGTCCTCGAGGCCGGCATCGAAATTACCGCACGCCCCCCAGGAACAAAACTACAAAGCCTCACCCTCCTCAGTGGTGGCCAAAAGACAATGACCGCTGTGGCATTGCTCTTTGCAATTTATAAAGTAAAGCCCAGCCCCTTCTGTGTCCTCGACGAACTCGATGCCCCACTCGACGACGCCAATATCGGCCGTTTTACCCTCATGCTGCGCGAATTTACCCGCTATTCACAGTTCCTAGTCATTTCCCATAACAGACGCACCATTTCCGCCTCAGATACCATATACGGAGTTACTATGCAGGAAAAAGGCGTTACTTCCCTCATCTCAATGCGATTTAACAAAAAAGACAAAGACACCAACGCAATAGATGCTTTCATCGAGAAAAGCAGCAACGAAACCGCTCTGGCTGAGGTATAACAAAACAAAAAAAATGGTGGTGGGGGAGGGATTCGAACCCCCGAAGGGCTGAGCCCGACAGATTTACAGTCTGCATCCTTTGGCCGCTTGGTTACCCCACCAGAATCAATCTAATTAATTGAGCCTCCAATGAAACAAACTTCTGGCTTATTGCCAAGCTTTTTTTATTGAAGGCCTATTTTTTATTAAGCCAAGTTCAGTATCATTCCGAACCCGGTTTATACCAATTCGCATTCAAAAATGAAGAAAGGTCGTTTGAATTTATGTCATATAATGACATTCTGAGGGAGCAAGCGCACAGGCGTAGCGAGCTACGTCGAGCACTTGTGAGTGAAGAAGGATCATTAGATGGCATAAAGGCAAACGACCTTTCTTCATTTTTGAATGCGAATTGGTATTACTACCTCCAAGGAGGAGTGGCAAACATGATACCGCGGAAAGTAACCTTCTCTGGTTTTCGGAATTCTTTCACGTGAATATAAGGTTGAGGAGGCTCTCCAAAAACCACGGCTGTTGAAAGCCACGCGCCTTTTTCATTAAACGAGGCCAGAAGGAGATCGAGATCTTCTTGGTAATTTTGAATTTCATTACGATTAAAATCTGGTGATAAAATTTCTATCTTCGTAATCGACGATAAATGAGGAGCAATGTTTTCATTTTCAAGAAAATCGTGAATTGTTGTTTCCTCTATCGATACTTTTGCTCCTGTTGATAGTTCTACATTAATTGTGACATACTTGGGAGATTTAACATCTCGATCATTTAAAGGTCGTTCAGTTTCACCCGTGGGGCCCCTGCTTTTAACCCTCGGGTTGCCCTGGGCTTGGATCAAAGTTGACAGTCCAGCATTCGAAATGTCAGAACCCGTAAATGAAGGCGTAATTGGTTGATAATCAGTAAGTAACATTTTTACTTTAATTGTGGTTTAAATCGATGGTTCGTAGCCAAGGTAACCGTATCTAATTATCACTTCAATAATTTTTTGAATCATTGAAATTTATTTTTATCTCAAACTGCTGTTAAAATAGTTTAACCTCTGAATTTGCAAAATTTGCGACAAGTACTTATCGTAACATTCTATTTACGAAAGGGATAATGAGCATTAAGGAAGCTAAATTATCTTTTTCTGGATACTTATCACTTGTAAGTGGATTGACTAATAATGATGCAATGTCGTGTCTGCCGTGTATATCGGCTTTAAAAACATTAATAAATCGGCTTAGTGTGTCTTTTGAACTGAAATTAGCACCTTGATTGATAAGTAATTGAATAGTGTCCCAACGACTCCAGATTGTCGCTATTGAGAGTGAAGTCAAGCCCGCATAATTGCGAGCATTGACATCGGCCCCGGATTCAATGAGTAGATCGACAGTTTCAAGATGACCATTCTCTGATGCATACATGAGGGGTGTCCAGCCTGTGTTGTCGCTTGAGTTAACATTGGCTCCTAGTTGAATGAGTAAATTGACAATTTCAAGATGACCATTGTATGACGCAAACATGAGGGGTGTTACCTGCTTCAAATTCTCCCCTGAGTTAACATCCACCCCTAATTCAATGAATAGATTGACAATTTCAAGATGGCCATTGTATGATGCTTGCATAAGAGAGGTTCGGCCTAAGTTGTCGCCTAAGTTGACATCAGCACCCAGGTCAATCAATACTTTGACAATATCAGAATACCCGTGTATTGCAGAAAGTATAAGTGCCGTTTGGCCTTGATGATTTTTTAACGTTATGTCACTACCGGCCTTGATTAATAATTCAACAAGTTCTAAATGGCCGTAGATGCATGCCAGCATGAGTGCTGTATTGCCATTACTATCGGATAGATGAATGTCGCGCATATTCTCAGGGGCCGATTCAAGCAACATTAACTGAATGGTTTCAAAATGCTCGGTGTATATCAGACTAATTATTGATTCATCCAGAAAGACTTCTTGGCCTTCTTGATCAAAAAGGGCAAGACGATCATATCGATTTAGCGCGGCGACTTTATGGTATGGATTCAGAACCTCGGTTAATCCACCATAAGTTTGAGTGCATGAAATTAGTGATAAAATAAGTATTAGAAATAAGAAGGTTTTATTGTTAATTAATTGAATCATAAGACGCGAGTTTATTATGTTTGTATAAAATATCAATAAAGTATTAATTTATTTTTTTATTGAAGGCCTGATTTTTTACTAAACTAAGTTTGTGAACATGCGTTTTTAATTTTTTACTTTTCATATAAAAACCATATTGATAAGTTAATATAAAAAGTCAATTATTTTATAACTTAACTTATTGTAACAATTGATTTAGGAAAGGGATAATGAGCATTAAAGCCGCTAAATCATCGTTTCCTGGCCATCTATCCTTTATAAGTAGGTTAGCTAATAGTAATACAGTATCATGTCTGCCGTTTATATTGGCTTCAAAGGCACCAATAACCCAGTCTATGGTGTCGTATAGATTGGAATCGGCACCTTGATTGATAAGTAATTGAACAGTGTTCCAATGCTTCGACAATGTTGCTATTGAGAGCGCAGTGAGGTCCGTATAAGTGCGAACATTAACATCGGCCCCCGATTGAATGAGCATGCTGACGATTTCAAGATGGCCATTTTCTGATGCAAACATGAGGGGTGTCCAGCCTGAGTTCTCGCTTGAGTTAACATCGGCTCCTGATTGAATGAGTAGATTGGCAATTTCAAGATGACCTTTGTATGACGCAAACATGAGCGGTTTTCGGCCTGTGTTGTCGCTTGAGTTAACATCGGCTCCTAGTTGAATGAGTAGATTGGCAACTTCAAGATGACCATTGTATGACGCACGCATGAGCGGTGTCCGGCCTGAGTTGTCAGCCAAGTTGGCATCAAAACCCAGGTCAATTAATATTCTGATAATATCAGAATATCCGCACTGTGCAGAAAGTATAAGTGCCATTTGACTTCGATGATTTTTTGAAGTTATATCACTATCGGCCTTGATTAATAATTCAATGATTTCTGTTCTTTTAAACTCAATAGCTGCTTTCATAGCCTCTTCGGTAACATCAGCGCCTTTTTCAAGCAGAAATCTAGCCATATCAATTTGATTAAGTATCGCAGCACTTTCAAGCGCCTCTGAATTGTAAGCTTTAGCGTCGGCGCCATTTTCAAGGAGAAGTTTAACAACGGCAGTATATCCATTGTTAGCGGCTCTTACAAGAGCCTCCGAACCCTCAGCCTTGGGATCAGCTCCTTTTTTAAGAAGGGCCGTTACAGTTTTTATATCTCCATTCAAGGATGCATTAATAAGGTCTGTATCAAGGCTAGCAATGGCCGATAAGACATAAAAATTTAATACTAGAAACAATGTTATTGCTGTTCTCATTTTTTATAATTAAGTTTATTACTTACTGTGTATTAGAATAAATTAATTACTTTTTGTCAATGTTTAAATATTAAAAATACAACTTTAGTCACGATATTGATTTATTGTTATGCCGAATCCAGGTTTTATAGACTATATTTGAATATAAACTTTTTGACCAAAATAGCGGCTTGTGAGACGATGTTTGAATAATTTACGATGGATACAGTTTGGTAAATTTTAATTCCAAGTCAGAAAATTGATAGCTGACATTTGATTATAAAAATTAATTATTGATGAAAAACATGAGACTACCTATTGGCATTAGTGACTTTAAGAAATTGATCGAAGGAGAATACCTATTTGCAGATAAAACTCTATTCATTAAAGACATTATGAACGATGGCTCTGAAGTCATTGTAATCACCAGACCGAGGCGTTTTGGAAAGACGTTGAATTTATCAATGCTTTATTATTTTTTGGGAAAGAACCATTTTACAGATAAAAAAGAAAATTTGTTTAAGGGCCTAAAGATAACGGAAGATGAGGCATTCTGTAAAAAACATCAGCATCAATATCCTGTTATTTTTATTTCTTTTAAAGATATAAAGGAAACCAATTATAAAAATGCCTATGCTGGAATAAAGGAGTTAATAAGCGCATTATATGAAGAGCATAGCTATTTGCTTGAGGGTGATTATTTGTTGGAGAGTGAAAAAAATAAATTTACAGCATTGTTGAACGAACAAGCTAGCTTGACTCATGTTAAAGCTGCCATCAAACAGTTATCATTGTACATGTGGAAAAAGTTTAAAAAATCACCCATTATTTTAATCGATGAATATGACACCCCAATACAAGAAGCTTATCTTCATAATTATTATGATAAAATGATAAGCCTAATGCGTGGTATTTTTGGAAAAGCACTTACTTAAGGATAATAAGAAGTTAGGAAAGGCAATAGTAACCGGGATAACGCGTATTTCGCAGGAAAGCTTATTTTCTGGGGTAAATAATCTTTCTCTTTATACATTATTGCGAGAAAAATATGGACAATATTTTGGTTTTACGGAAGAAGAGGTATTAAATTTATTGGAAAAAAATAAACAATCTATTTCTATTTCGTCTATAAAAGAAT
>Ga0207144_1007_pt1 | contig 51894 bp, 44 predicted proteins | sample Alteio_BWMinHeat_FD_153583 | JGI IMG/M metagenome (GOLD analysis project Ga0207144, IMG submission 153583) | Enriched cells from forest soil in Barre Woods Harvard Forest LTER site, Petersham, Massachusetts, United States -... | ecosystem: Environmental > Terrestrial > Soil > Temperate forest >...
GTTAATAAAACAGCCGATATTGAATTTGAATAGAGTTCTATGACATTTTGAATCTTCCTTTCTACTTGTTGTTGGTGATGCTCGTGAAAACTTTTTTAAAGTATGGGAGCATTATAACATTGTCCTAGCATTGAGGGCAAGAATTTATTTTAAAAAATTTCAATTTTTTTAGTTAAAAATTGTGTTAGGTGTGTTGGGCGTGTTAGGCGTGCAAAAAACGTGATTTTTTGGAAAAAAAATTATTCGCATGAAAATTTTAAGAGGAAAAATTTCGGAAAAATTTGAATTTTAGTTAAAAAAATAAATATTTTTTACTAAATTACAGGCTAGAAGTGGCTATTTATAAGGATTTACTTTAAATTAAAAAAGTGTGTTTATGTCTGTATAACGTTCAGCGGTCGATTTCGATTGAAGATGCTTGATATAAATTGCGATTGCTGTGCGCATTATAATTGAAGTTAATATCTTTTTTATCCAAAACGATAACTTACATTTTTTGAAATCATCAAGTTTACAAAAGAATCGATATTTTCCCAAATCGCTGCATGACCGGCATTGGGGATAATTTCGTGCGTCATTGCAGGAGCTTGCTTTTTCATTTGCTTAGCGATATTGCAAAATTTGTTGTCCATTTCTCCGGTAATGAGGGTCACTGGACATTTTATTTCGGTCAGTCTATTCCATAAGGGCTGCATCACGCCGGTTCCCATGGCGCGGAGGGTGTTTGCAAGACCTAATGGATTATTTTGGCGCCTTCTTTTCATCATGTTTGTGCGTAGAAAATCGGGGATATTTTCTTGGGTTTTAATGATGGGTTGCTTATGCCATGTTTTCAAAAAACTTTTTACACCTCCTGTAATAATGCTGTTGGCCAGAGCTTCGTCGCTTTGTTGCCTTGACTTGCGTTCATCGGGGTTTTCGATACCTGGGGTTGTGCCGACTAGAATCAGATGGTTGATTAATTCAGGTCGTTCTAGGGCATAGCTTAGGGCTAAACGTCCGCCCATGGAGTAGCCTAATAAGACAAAGGGACAGGCGATGCTTTCTGCAATTTCATCAAGGTGTCTTATATGGGCGGAGATAGTATAGTCGTCGATGTTTTCGGTTACTGGTGAGTCACCGTGCCCCATGAGATCGGGTAGCCACCAGGTAAACTGATCTGCGGTATCTTCGACAAAACACTCGAAGTCTAGGCCGCTTCCGGTAAAACCATGTAAAGCAAGGATAGGGATTGTCGTTGATTGGCTTTCAACTGACCTAGAGCAAATACACAGACTTAAGTTTTCCATTAACGCATGAAGGCTTTCACAATTTTTTGTTCGTCGACAGGGCGATCTTGGCCACCAACTTTGGTGTTATTAATAGCATCAACGATGTCGTAGCCATTGATGACTTCGCCGAAGATGGTATGGCGCATATGCAACCAGGGGGTCTTTGCTGTTGTAATGAAGAATTGGCTTCCGTTGGTTCCTGGACCTGCATTTGCCATAGCCAAGAGACCGGTTTTATCAAACTTCAGAGAAGGATCACACTCGTCTTGAAAGGGTTTGCCCCAGATGGAAGAGCCACCCATGCCGGTGCCTGTGGGGTCACCGCCTTGAATCATGAAGTCTTTGATAACACGATGGAAAATAATCCCATTGTAGTAGCCTTTTTCGATAAGCTTTTCAAAATTCTCGCAGGTTTTAGGGGCCACTTCAGGCATCAGCTTGATTTCTATAGTTCCGCGATTTGTTTCTAGTACCGCTATTTTTTCAGATTTGTCTGCCATGATGTTGTGTTATTTGGTTTAAAAAAGAGCATAATGTTAAAATTGAATGACGGATGCAAGCATCTTTGTGGGTAGAAATCAATGATAAATGTGCTATTTAGTACAGATGGGGTGCAATTAAAAGTGCGGGGTAAAATCCACTGATAGTAAATAAAATTAATCCATTAAATCTTAAGGCTTATTAAATACACTTTAGGGTAAAAAAAAACTAGCCGAATTTTATCATAAAGTGTATTTTGAAATTCAACTATTGCAATCCAAATAATGCTGTTTTTTGGTTTTTTATCTTCTTCGATTTATAATTTTGATATGCATAAACTCAAAGCCTCTGTCGGAATAAGTTTTTTACAAGGAATTGTTCTCGATTAAAAAATCTACAATATCAATAATGCGATAAAAATGCCCATCGATTGCAAGAGAGGAAGTAACACCGCCTATATGGAATAAAATGGGGACTGCGGCGTATCCTTTGGGAATTTTAAGGGCCTTGATTTTATCGAGCATGTCTTGAATAATCTCTAGCCCTAGTTCTCCACGTTTGAATTTGAATTCACATACAAACAAATTCTTTGTAAATGTTTGCACTAGATAATCGATTTGACATCCTTTTGCATTTGCTGTTTTCGACTGCCTATAGGGGCCATCGCAGATTACATCACTCGTAGAAATGCCAATAGACTTTAAAAGAAGAGGCCAATTTTGCAAAAGGAGACATTCAAATTGTAATCCCATATGAGCATCGAATCCTGGAAGATGAGATAAAGGCTCATCAGCAAAAGCCCCTACGTCAATTTTAGGTCGACGACTTTCAATTACTTTTAAATAAAAGCGCATATAAGGGTCGCATATGCGATAGAGACTTTGCTTAAGAGGCTTTGTCGTTTTAAAAGACCATAGATTTTGTTTTCTCACAAATCCAGCAATCCTGAGATGATCCATAAGCTGGCTCAATGTTCCACTGTGAGGGAAGTGAATATCTTGCCGAATTTCGGCGAGAGTTTTCATACCGTCTTTGAGTGAATTCAGAATTTTTTTGTAAGTAGCACCTTTTCCATCAAAAAGATCATGAAAAATATGATCAAATTCCAAAACAAGAAGACCGTCTTTTTCAAAACATAGTTGTTTAATGATGTTGTCGGCTGTCATGCCGGGACCTACCTGCTCCAGATACCAAGGAATGCCGCCTAATACGCCAAGAAGCTTATAAATTTCGTAAGAAGATCCTTGAAATCCCATAGTTTTTAATAAATGAGCACTTTCAGGAATAGAAAGGGGCTCAAGTGTCAGAGTTAAAGCAATTCGTCCAAAGAAAGCCGTACTTTTAAGAATATTTTCTTCGATCCATATAGAGACTGATCCACAAAATACAACGACAATGGGAATATTTTGTTTGTCCCACCAAACTTTAAGTTTAGGGATAAAACTAGGGTCTTTGGCTCCCATCCAAGAAATTTCATCGAAAAGGATAATATCTCCTTTTTGTATATGGAGCGATAAATGATCGAAGGCATCGGTCCAATCTTGAAATGTAAAGGGCGGCGCCTTTAAAAAAGAAGCTAATTGTCTTGCAAAGGCATCTCTCTGAGTTTGGGCAGTCATTCCCTCCTGTGGAGCAAGGCCGGAAAAAATCCATAGTTTACACTGCGGGATTTGCGATGCAAATTCTACAATCAACCGGCTTTTGCCGATACGTCTTCTGCCTTTAACAACGACAAGACTGGGAATAGACTTGCGATGAAGTGCTTGAAGTTTTTTCAACTCTTGTTTACGACCAATAAATGGGTTTAATGCCATGGGATTATTTTTTGCTCAATATTTTGTTTATACTATGATGAGCATTTAATAAAGTCAATAATTTATGCTCAAAACGAATAAAAGTCCATTTTGAGCATTTTTCGATAATTAACCGCATACCCATTCTCAGCTCTTTTAGCTTGGTAAACTAAAAATTTTTCTTGGAGATTATAAAGTCCATATTTTTGATAGAGATGCGTTGTGTTATTGACGCATTTCGTTATTTAAGTAAAGAGATTGCTATAAAAGCTCTTAAAAAATATTTTCAAAGTACTCATTTCAAACCGAATCCCAAGAAGCTTGGCATTTATGCTAAAGCGTTGCGGGTAAATATTACACTTTATATTTTATCCTATACAACATGACATCTGAATCAGAAAAATCGTTTAAAGCCAAAATTCGGGCAATCGCTCAAGAAAAAAAACGCGATCCGTCAGATATTTGGCAAAATTTAACAATTGAGCGTTTCTTGATGCGCTTGGTCTCGTTTACACTTCAGATGATGAGAGCATTCTATGGATGCTGGAAGTAATATTTTTGATATTTTAAATGCTTTATCGGACGAGGTTAACCAACTCTATGGCTATGTTAAAATAGCTGGTGATAATTTTGGAGAGCCTGCCATTAATTCTGGTCCATGCGGTCCATTTGCTAATACCTTTTTAAAGCTATGGAATGAGAAGTTTAGTGAAAATGTACATATCGTTTTTATAATGGTTAAAAACTCAGATGAGTGTTGGCATATTTTGATACGCTTGCCCAATCGATTGCTTTATGATGATGGCCATGGGGTTCATAGCGAAGCAAAGTATAGCGAAAAATTTGATATAGTGGACATGATTAAATATGACATTGAACTTTTGGAAAAGCGTTCCTATGGCCTCGATCGGATATACCCTCGTTATTGTCCAAATTTCTCGATAAGTACTATCGAAGCGATAATCAGCAAATATTTAAATTTGATCTAAAAAAACTTTATTTTTGGAGTGAGCGAATGAGGGAGTGACGCAATCTTAGTCTAAGACAAAAATTATGGGAATTAATTTAAATGTTATAGTCGAGGGCTTAGTTAATCTTACTATTGGACTTCAATTTTGAGATCAGCATAAAAACGTAAAAAACCTATATACTTATTTACAACTATAGAGGTTTTTTACAAAATTTCACTCCTTCGTACTATAACTTCATAATAAATAAGCTACACCTAAATAACCGTTTTCAAAGGCACAATCAATTGGACTTTTCATCACCGTCATTTGTGACATTAATGCACAAACCTTGTAAATATTACAAGGTTTGTGAAAGGAAAACGCTCAATATCAAAAAATATCTATCCAAAATTGTCAAGCCTATTAGAAACTTGACATATTCGTAAATTTACGAAACAATTCGTTTAGAAATGAAGACAATTCCGCATATAAGACAATCTCAAAAAAAGAAGGTTATAAAATCATCAGACAAGCCTTGTTTTGCTACTTATCCTGAAGATAAAGACTTGTATGAAGCATTAGGCATATCACGCTCTATAAAAAGAATTGTGTTTTTTCCTGCAAAAGCAGAAAAAAAAGCACTTAAGCAAAATAAATCTTCTTTGGAAGAAGAAATAAAAAGGCTTGGATTTAAAGTTCTGCCAAAATCTGAAATTACCCCTCTTAGATTTAAAACGCCGGTACCTCAGAAAAGCCATAAATATACCATGGAAAAAATTCAAAGTATATTGGGTATCAGCCAAAAGAAATTAGCTGAAATTATTGGCTGTAGCCCTAAAAAAATATGGTCTATTCTTAATGTAAAGAACGAATGCTTTAAAAGAAAAGGAGACTCTAACAATTTCAACCAATTGGTAACCTTCATCAATCAACTGTTAGGTATTTTTAAAGAAGAAAGCCTTAAAAAATGGATGAAAACACCACAAAAGAATTTGGGAAATAAAAAACCGATAGATCTATTTGTTTCTGGCGACGTGGAACCTTTACGAAATTGGATTTACAGCCAATTGAATGGCGTCTATGAATGACATTTATTCTACCCGACTAGCTTATGAGGAAATCATTCTTAAAGAAATAAACATGAAAGTATAATTAAAAAAATTATTGTTAAAAAAATCTTGCTCATATTTCCCAATTAAACGATACTCAGACTTTCAGTTATTAAACAATAAAACATTATGTACCAATTAAGAGAGTTAACTATCAAAGATCCAAATGTATACAGCGATTCATTTCTACGTGCAAAATTTGGAGGTAAACAAAAAGTGGAGGATAGCGATCGCTTGGTTCAATTGCAAAATAAACTTCAAGACAGCCAGAAGATGTATGACGTATCTTCAGAGGAAACAAGAAGCGATTGGATAGATCGTCAAGTAGCGAAAAATTTAGCCAATGGAGACCCTGTTGATTACAAGGCATTGAATGAAAGAAGCCTAAAGCTTTTTAAAGAGTCACAGTAAGTAAGCATTTATTCAGACAATAGAAAGCCCAAAAAAGTAGTCTTAAGCGATAAGTTTTTGGGCTTTTTTCGTTAAATTTTTTGTTGAAGTTTGAAATCTAGGAAGAATTCAGCTTCAGATAAATCTCGCGAGATATCCAGGCGTCGGTGGCGGCGTAAATGATCTGGGAATGGGTTAAGTCTTTTTGGCCCCAATTGGATAATTGCATATTTTTTGAAATCCTAACTCCAAGCAAATAACCTGCTAGGCCACGAAGACCTTTGTTGGAAATCACGAGGCGATCGGTTATATGGGAAATTTCGACGAATCCGGATTCGTTGAAGGGGGCCATTTTTTTAAGGCGCATTAGGTCGTCGTTGATACCGACGCCTGCTTTGAGGATTTGTGAATTCTCAAACAAGGGAGCGAATGCTGACATTCCTTCTATAAGGTGTAGTTGAAAGATAAAGACAACGTCCTTTGCAGCGAGCTGGATAAGAGAGGGGAGATGAGTTACTCCTCTTTTAAAGGACGGCTGGCTTTCAGTATCGAATCCTAATAAATTTTCTTTGGTTAGTATTTTTACCGCTCGGTCGACATCGGATGGGGATGAAACAATTTCGATGGGCCCGTCATAACGATACAACGGCAGCTTATTGATCATATCCTTTGCGATGCCCTTTGCAACGGCGTCCTCTTTATTACTATTCTCTATCAATCCCTGCACTTTCTTATTTTTTTACTCAGGACACAGATTATCAAAAAAGAATACAAAGTACAATAAAAATCCTAAGGTAGTAATCAATTAATCAATGCAAGTTTGCCTAAAGATCTTCCTTGGACTTATCACTGAGTGTCGAGCAGAAAAAGGCATGATAGGGGTGTTGAATAGCTTCTGCGTTGGCGTCTTCCAAATCAAAGAGTTTTCTATAGGAACGTTCAAACTCTGAACACAAAAAGGGCTTCAAATGCCTCATGTAATTATGGCATTGGGATATGACTTCGGCTTGACCTAGCTTATCGGTAGCCGTCATTAGCTTAGCACCACGCTGTCCTCCTTGTATCACTGCGGTTGATAAAGGACTGGGAGTAACTAAAGGACTATTTTTGTTATAGTGATTCTCGAAGTCTAAGTGCTTGGAGTCCCTGAGGTCTTTTAAATGATTAACATAAATTTGAGCGCATACAAAATTCATAAGAGTACTAACCTGCTGGGCCTGCGTTTTCAAGTCGCTTACAGCATCTGTATTCAGGGAAGAATCTACAGGAATATTACGGAGAACGCCATTAATGAAACCGACTTCATAAACAGCCTGGGTAAGGGGGTCGTTGGAAAAGATAGTGAAGTTGTTGTTAATAATAGCTTCGTTTGCTTGTGATGTGCTGACCGCGATAAACGAAATAATGATAAATAACACTCGGTAGATAATTTTCATATTAAATTAAGCGCTTTTTAACGGTTGATGAGCGATGAGCCACTCAAGATGAAGAGAAAAAGATTGTCAAAATAAAAAAAGCATTCAAAAAAACTGCGACAAATGTGAGTTTCTAAAATGTTCCATAGTTCTTTGATCACAATTAATCTGGAATATTATCAGGCATAAGCTCTCTAAGAAACTGATCGATGGGCAAACAGAGAACGTCTCCTATTTTTAAGCGTTGGTTTCCTCGATGTAGAAGATACGTTTTTGCGATTGGGTAGTCTTCTTTGAAAGCTTTAAGGCCGTGGAGCATTGATGCTGTTGGGTTTTGAGTATTTTTAATTTCAAAGGCATATAAACCCGTTTCGCCGTAAAGAACAAAATCGACTTCAATTTTGGTGTGTGTTTGCCAATAAAAGAGCTTAAAATTGCCTTTAGAGTAATCGATCCAAGCGCGAAGATGCTGGGCTACAAGAGTCTCTAAGGCAAAACCGGATACTTCTGAAGGAGAATCCAAAAAGCCTTTTGGGCGCAATGAATGGTAAACACCGCAATCAAAGTAATAGAATTTGGGATGTTTAACAAGCGCTCTTTTTGCTCGTTTAGTAAAGACGGGAAGAAGGTGCGCGAGAAGCATGTCTTCTAAAATTGAAATGTATCCTTTTGTTGCAGCAAGACTGATTTGGCATTCGGTGGCAATATTACTCATATTTAGAGGACTGCCTTGAGAGAGACAGATTATTTCTGTGAATCTGGCGAAATCGCTTAAATTTCGGACCAAACCTTCGGCATGGACCTCTTCTTTTATATAATATTGGATATAAGTTTCTAGGGTGAGTGCGGGGTCTTTTGCTTCCCAAACAAGGGGGAGCATCCCTAATCTTACAGCTTTTTCGAGATCAAAACGATCTTTCAGCTCAGCAGCTAAATAGGGGTGCATTTTTTTGAGGACTGCTCTACCCCCGAGTAAATTAACACCTTTAGCTTTTAATTTTCTAACACTGGATCCTGTTAGTATAAATTGGATATCACGATACTTATTTAACAAAAGATGGACACAATCAAGAAGTTCAGGCACCTTTTGGACTTCATCTATAATAAAAATCTGTGTTTTGTTTAGACTGGATTCTACTACTGATATTAGCTCTTCAGGTCTTGCAAGAAAACGACGATACAGATCCCATTCTAACAAATTCAAATAAAGTGCTTCTGGGTATTCTTCCTGAAGCCAATAGGTCTTCCCTGTTCCCCGTGGGCCAAAGAGGAAGTAACTCTGTTTTGAGGGTTTGAAAAATCGCTTTACGTCATCCATATTTTATTGAAATTTAGCATGTCTATGTTAATTTTTCAATGAAATTTTAATAGAGAACTTTCAATAATTCAGCAACTTGACCATATAAACCATATTCCATTCATAGTCTTTTGGTTTCAAATTTAAAAGAGGTAAAAAGCCAACAGATTGATAAAACTTGTAAGTTTTCAAATAATTTTCATCGGACTCAAGTGGAGCCAGCGTTTCAACCGTTATCGTTTTTGCCCCGCTTTCTTTTGCAAATTTACAAGCTTCGTCAATTAGCTGATGTCCAATACCTCGTCGCTGAAAATCCCGTAATATTCCCATCCAATAAATATTAGCGTTGGTCGGGTATGGAAAATCTATAGAAATTAACCCAAGACAACCTCTGTCTGTTATTGCTGAAAAATTTGTGCAAGAACGGACTCCGATAGCGTAATGCTCATTGACATCTGGAAGGCCAAAGTATTCGGGCAAATCTACTGTAATTTTCCGGCATAGCTCTTCTGCAAGATCTTGAGATATTTGTTCTATTTGAATCATAATTATGGTTTAAAACTAAAACTGATATAATATTGATCATTAGAATCAAAAACTTTCCTCATTTCAAGCTGGTAATTATTCCAAGGGCAAAGTAAGCTCACATATATGGTAGGATCGAAAGCAAAGTCTCAAAAAAAAGAAAAAAAGAAAACAAATCAGGGAATTTTGATTTCCTTTGAGGGATCAGAAGGGAGTGGTAAGACGACACAGATTGGTCTTTTAGCATCACGTTTAGAAGAAGTCGGCAAACGAATCGTCGTAACCCGCGAACCTGGAGGAACTGCAATTGGCGAAGAAATCAGACATCTATTAAAACATGCTCACTCAGGAAGCAAAATGTTTCCAGAAACAGAATTACTACTATTTGCCGCCAGTAGAGCCCAATTAGTAAGAGAACTGCTCATCCCCTCTCTGAATGAGGGACGCATCGTTCTTTGCGATCGATTTTTAGACTCAACGACGGTTTACCAAGGAGCCGCTCGACGGATGTCCAGCGATCCGATACAAAACATCAATACTTTCGCCGTTGGCAACTTAATGCCCAATTTGACTATTATCATCGATGTCCCAGCCGAAGTTGGCATGTCGCGGATTAGACATCGTGCAAGTGACCTTCCGGACCGTATGGAGCAAGAGAACATCGAATTCTACGAAAGAGTTAGAGACGGATATCTAGTTTTAGCACGTTCATTACCTGAACGATTTCTAGTAGTGGATGGCATGCAAGATGCGCAAACAGTCGAAAAGCAAATTTGGCATGAAGTCAACGCACGATTTATATAAAGAACTGGAGCAGAGTCCCTCAGTCATCGCACTCAACAAGGCCTTAAAAAACAACAGATTACCTCATGGGATCCTGTTGCATGGTAGCAGCTTAGACGCAGCAAAGTCGGTTTGCTTCGAAATTAGCCATAGACTCTTGGGAACGGATAAAGAAGACCTAGTGCAACATCCAGACTTCTTTAGCATAAGGCCGGTAAATAAAATGCGGCAAATCAATGCTGAAAGCATGCGAGAGCTTATCCATCAAATTCAGCACACACCCAATCGCGCAGATCGAAAGGTCGCCGTAATTTATGAAGCCGACAGAATGAACACAACGGCTGCAAATATCTTTTTAAAAACACTTGAAGAACCCCCTCTAAATACTACGATATTTCTACTGACGTCGCGGCCCTATGATCTCCTCGATACAATTCGCAGCCGCTGCTTAAGCTTCCGCCTTCCGGTAGGCATTGAGGGCATTGAGAGTGCTGAGTGGAATAATTGGAAGACCCTGTACAGCAACTGGATTGAAAGCCTTCAGAAACGTCCGAGCTCTAAAAAGGAAGTCGAAAAGACTATAATTAAAATTTACAAGATCGTGGTTGAGTTCGAAAAAGTTCTTGAACAAACAGGAGAGCAACACTGGAAGCAGAGCAAGAGCACCCTACCAGAAGGACTGGAGGAAGAAGAAGAAATTGCCCAAAAAACAGGAATTGTTAAATCAATTAGACATCGCATGTTTAAAGAAATTGAAGAAATGACTCGGAACATAGCATTAAGCACACCTTCTCCTGAAATAATTAACAAACTTGGTCAGGTCATAACTGAATTGGAGCGAATGACTGGGCTAACGGAAGTCAACTTGAACGAGTGCACGGCGCTGGAAGCATTCTTGCTCAGTTCACTGAGGATTTGGACAGCGTAGCCTAAGACGCCACAGAACTCTAATTCCCTAACTTGGCACGATAAAATGAGTCTAATATATTCTCTCTTTCCCAATCAGAGAGAAAAGTATCAATGGCCGAACGATCTTTGACATACTTTTGAATAGCAGGCTCTATATATTTCATCCAATAATCGTATATGGGACCTAAAACCTCTTGCACTGCTGGATCATTATACGCGTCTGAACCAATCAACTCGACAAAACGTGCAATCGCTTCCGAATCATGAAACCGTGACTCATATGAGCTAATATCGTCAAAAGAAACAGATGCTTCAGAATAAGGATTTTGCGAATTACGACTTATCAAACGTTTAGATTGCCGAAATGCACTCTCTACTGAATCAAATGCATCTTTCCATTCGTCTATCATGACTTCATCATCTTGAGGATAAGGCCTGGAATCATTGTTAAAAAGAATATTCATTGCCTGATGAGTCCATTCATGAGCTAACACTCTTCGCATCAAACGAGAACCTAATTGACTATTATTAACACGCACTATCCCCAAATCAAAATGATATTCACCATTATTACCATTCCAATCCGGAGGAAAAATATATATCTTGGAAAACGGATCTTCCTTTGCATGCAGCGCAATAACATGTAAGACAGAAAAAGTAATATCGCTTTTTTTTGCAAGCTCGTATATATCCGTTTCCAACATCATACGGGCTTCCTCAATAGAAATCTTATACGTCTTTAAAAAATCAGGGGCAATATAGGAACGATGAATCAAATAATCGGTGATAGATATATCTTTCATTGACGGACTTAGTGAAAGGCTTTTCAAATATTTTGAATAATCATACAGAATATTATCCATTTTATTTTTATTTTTAAGTTTGCCAATCAATATATCATAGTAATACTCATCGTTTAATTTAGCAGCTAATTTTAGCTTTATATCTGCATATTCAAGAATATCTTGATCGTTTTGAGAAGTCCAATACTCCAAAGCTTTCTTTCCGAATTTTTCAGCTTCGGCTAATTTACCTCTCTTTATTAACTTATTAAACTTACTTTCAATACTCTCCGGAGAGTATCTAACTTTCTCAAAAGATTGCTTAATATTAAAAGCAATCTCTCCTTCACCACGATCATTCCACTTAGTCAAAATTTCATCCAATTTCTCTGGATCATATAAAGCATAATAAAAATCAAATCGCTCCGCTTCCTGCTTATCTCCCTTATTGTACCACTTATCAGCTATTCTATCTAACAAATCAGGATATAAAATTGACTCCCATGTGTCTCTACCAAAACTAGATGTCTTGATATCGTAAGGAGGAAAAGTCTCAAAAACCCACTTTACCGCCTCAAGCCCCCCTCTCAAATTCCACAACTGAGCAAGCGTACCCTCTAAATCAGGATCATTAACGTTAACCATCATATCAATTTTCAGGGCAATCTCTTTTGCCCCACGCTTATACCATTTTTTTGCAAGCTTCTCTGCATAATCTTTCCTCGACAAAAACGATCCTTCAGGGTAAAGATTCAAAGTCATTTCAATAAATTGCAAAGCATCTTCACTATCTCCCTGTTCAAACCATTTATTAGCAATTTGCTCTGCTAAATAAGCAGCGTTCAATTTCGCAGCATACTCAGGATAATCACTTTCTATCTCCTGCCTCTCCAATTCAGCCCAATCCTCTTCAATTGTTGAAGTCTTTATATCATAGGCATAAGCATAAAAAAACTTGATCAATCCTATCAATAAAAAACAAGTTGTATATTTTATATATAAATTCATGATTCTAATTTACATAAATAAATAATTAAAGTCAAAATTAATTAGGATTTCAGGAAACCCTCACTGACATACCTCTATCAAATTGCTTCAGAGCTGTTTCCTATTTTATTTAAAAGTATAATCGAAGAAATGTTAAAAAATGAAGTCTTTTTCGACTATACTCGAAGAAATGTTGATTTTTCTGATTTTTTCGAATATATTTTAATCATGGAAGACAAATATTACAAAAGGGAAGAGTATTTGGAGAAAATAAAGCCTTATCTTGGGAAGAAGATTATTAAGGTGATAATAGGGATGCGGCGGTCGGGAAAGAGTTATTTTTTGAAGCAATTAAGAGATGAATTATTTAAAGAAGGACTTAAAAAAGAATCGTTTTTAATGATCGATATGGAAGAGATTAAAAACGATTTTATTACAAGCTACAAGGAATTGGTGGAATATATTGATAACTATTTTAAAGATATCCAAGGAAGACGCGTTTTATTTATCGATGAAGTCCAAGACATTAAGGGATGGGAAAAAGCTTTAAGATCCTATGTAAAAGAAGATTATGAAATAGTGATCACAGGAAGCAATGCCCACTTATTTTCATCAGAAATAGCAACATTACTAGCAGGAAGATCCATTGAAATCGAAATGTATCCTTTAAGTTTTCGAGAATATTTAGGATTTACAAAGGAAGAAGATAAAGTAAATGGATTTAAGATGTACCTCAAATATGGAGGGATGCCAGTTATCTACGATTTTTTAATGGAAGGGGATAAAGAACGATATGAGTTATTGAGATCTCTGTATGATTCAATAATATTAAAAGAGGTTATATCTAGACACGATATAAGAGATGTGCATATGCTAGAAAACTTATTGAAATACATATATGACAATATAGGAAATATATTTTCGGCAAAAAAAATAGTCGATTATCTAAAATCACAAAAATTGAATAAATCCGTCGACACCATTATCAATTACCTACGTTATCTAGAAGGAGCTTTTGCAGTATATAAAGCAGAAAGATATGATATAAAGGGGAAACGGTTACTCGAGGTATCAGAAAAATATTATGTTAGCGATCTAGGAATACGACATGCACTAATTGGGTATAAAGCCGACGATATTTCCGGAATGCTTGAAAATGTAGTTTACCTAGAACTCAAAAAGCGAGGTTATCGAGTACACGTGGGAAAATATGAAGATATGGAGATTGATTTCATAGCAGAACGAAATGGACAACTACTCTATGTTCAAGTATGTTATTTGCTCGAGACAGAAAAAGTCATCGAACGTGAATTTGATATTTTACTAAAAATTAAAGATAATTTTCCTAAATACGTAATTAGCCTCGATGAATTTTTTGGGGATAACAGACAAGGAATTAAATGGATGAATATCCGTGATTTCTTATTATCCACAGATTTTTCTTAAAAACTTTAATAATCTGAGTTCGGGATAATAAATAAGGAAGGCACCCTAAGGTACCTTCCTACATTTTTTAGATATTTATAACACCTAAGCGTCAAAACATCTGAGCTTATTTTAATACTGAGAACACATTGGAGCAGGGCATGGACCACATGCTGGGGCAGGGCATGAAGACGATGCTACAGTACATGTGTCAAACACCTGTGTTGCTTCTTCTTCGATAAGCGGTGTACACAAGACATCTGATCTCAACTCAATCTTAAAGTGAGCATCACCTACGCTTACAGCGCGAGCTTTGATCATATAAGATATACACTCTCCTGGATTCAATACAGGAACTGGTGCGAATGTTACTACTTTAGGAGTAGCTTGGAATGTAGACGAACCTTCTGCACATTCATATTCCATTTGTGGAGGTAGAAGCGCAGTTAATTGAAGATTTCTATCTGGTCCAGTTCCTTGGTTAGTAATTTTGATTAAGTAGCGAGTTGCTTCACCTACTGATAACGGATCACAAACATCAACTAACTCCAAGGCTAGTGCAGGATAACCACGCCATTCAGTATCTAGGCAAGCAGACTCACATACAGCACAGTTGCAATATCCGCCACTTACTGTAGCAACGTTGGTAGCGATTCCTGGACATTCAGCTGTCAAGGTTAGACAGAAGCTTGCAGAAGCACCTTGTGCTAAGCATGGGATACACCATGTAGCTGTACAACCGTCTACTCTTGCTCCGGGAGCATCGACTAAGCAAGTACCTCCAGGAATAGCGTCGGTAACAGTAAGGTTTTGCAGCTCTGTATTACCGGTATTGGTTACAACAATAGTGTAATCAGCACACTTTGTAAGGTATTGCATGCAAGGTCCGCTCTTAACAATCTTAACAGCAGGAACTACGACGTTGACACATGCTTTTGCTTCACAGCTATTAACACCACATCCACCAGAAGCACGAGCTGTGTTGCAGAAGCAACCGCCTCTTTCAGCAACAAGCTGAATGCTGGCTGTTGTTGTCTCACCTGGGGCCAAGCTGCCGACATCTAATCTCAACTCTCTCTTACCGCTACTGTGTCTCATGCCGTCTGGAACGATGTCTGTAATAACAACGTCTTCAGCACAGAAGTTTCCACAATTGGTAACTTGTATTCCAAAGGTTGCGCAGTCACCGATACAGATTTCGTCTGGACCTTGTTTGCAGATTTGGAGCATTGGTTGTCCAACACACACCGTTGTACAAGCATAAGGAGTCACCTCAACTTTCATACAGTCTGTAATACATCCACATTGCTCTGCAACCATGGTAACCCGAAGTTGCTCTACACATCCTTTGTTCATGTGGTCGTATTTCCAGCGTAGCATATCTCCAACTCGCTCAGCCTCTGGCGAACTTGAGATAAACCTTGCACCCTTAGGGACAATATCCGTTAAAACTATATCTACTGCATCAATTTTTGATGTAAAGGTATAGCAATAGTCGAACGGGCAGTTAACTCCAACAGAATTAGGCGCACGTTTTTCCAAGCAATAATCGCAGCAATCAATGACAGCATAGGGCTTACAATTTGAACCAAAAGGAGCGCAAGGATCACAAGATTGTTGCACTGCGCAAGGCGCGGGTGCACAAGGCGCACAAGAAGCAGGCGCACAATCCCTATAACCATTGTATCCAGCAAAGGAGACTAGCAGAGAGCCCCACATCAGGCCCCCTACTAAAGTACTAGTTAATGTTTTAATTTTCATATTATCGAACTCATTTCAATTGTTGTCGACATTAGACTACTCACATTTATTGCAAGTTGTTCTGCATGGTTTGTAGCATGGTGCTGGTGTCACACAGGGTGCTGGCGCTGGACATGGCTTTACGCATGGTGCACACACTGGCGCTGGACATGCTGCTGGCATTGGCCTAGGACATGGCTTAGGACAAGGCGCTGGGCATGGTGCACATACAGGTGCTGCACATGGCTTTACACAAGGCATTGGCGCTGCACAAGGTGCTGGTGCACATACTGGCGCTGCACAAGGCTTAGCACAAGGTGCTGGCATTGCACATGGCGATGGCGCACATACCGGAGCACATGGTTTAGTACAAGGTATACATCCTAGAGTACAGCAGTCCTCTTTGCAATATTTCCACCAAGCAGTAATACAATTTTTGGAACAGCAACGAGGGCCGCATCCACAACCAGAGAAGAATAGCAGCAGTGTACCGAGTGACACGGCAGCTATGAGAACTTGTGTTAACTTTTTCATTTTTATTTCGGGTGTTAGGGTTTATAGAGTTTCGTGAAATCCATTAAAATCTATCTGAAGCAAGGAGCAGCACATGCAGGCGCAGGTGCACATACTGGCGCAACATAAGGCGGCGTTGAACATGGCGTAGCACAAGGTGAAGGACATGGCGCTGGCGCTGGACATGGCGCTGCACATGGCGCTGGACATGCTGGTGGACAACATCTAGGAGGACAGCATTTTGGAGGACAACATGGGTTGCGGAACCAGCAACAGCCTTCTAGGAATAACAGGAGTGAACCGACAGCGAGCGCACCAAGCACCGCTTTTGCGAGTTTTTTAGTATTCATTGTTTTATAGGGGTTGTGTAATAAGTAACCGAATCTTCTTCCTTCTTGTCACAAATTTTTAACAATGTCTACACCAATTTTACAAAAATTTATTATTTTTTAGCAGCAATCTCTAAAATACGATACATTCGCTCTATCATCGTCCTCGGATTTTCAAGAAGCCCAGCTGCCATAAGAGCATTGTCAAGAAGTTGACTAACAAGAACTTTTGCACGTTCTTCATCACTACCTTTTATTTCATATAAAGCTTTTATTAAACTATTCTTCGGATTGATCTGCAAATTAACTTTGAGCACAGACGGCTCGTCCTGTTTCATAACCTTAAGCATACGTCTCATACTCGAAGTCATCTTGTCTGCCTGAAGCGCAAGCACAGGACCTTTAGTTAAGCGCTTTCCAACAGAAACTTCACCAACTCGCTCATCTCCCAACACTTTTTTCATCCACTCACAAAGGTCTTTAGTGGACTCGTCATCTAATCCCTCAGCTCCCTCTTCAGCACTCACCTCATCAAAATCAATGTCTTCCTGTTCTCCAGAAATCAACTTTCTCTCCTCAAATTGCCCCAAATGCGTCATTACAAAATCATCAATAGGCTCGTAAAGAAAAAGAACCTCAATTCCTCGAAGCTTAAATGCTTCTAAATAAGGACTCTCCTCAAGAGTTGCACGATCTGGACCCACTAGATAATAGATGCTCTTCTGCGATTCTTTACTTCGCGCTACATAATCAGCAAGGCTCACAAAATCACCTTTCTCGGAAAGCGAAGATTCAAAACGTAACAACTTCCCAAGCTGCTCCCTGTGGCTGTAGTCCGTCGTAACCCCTTCTTTAATAAAAAAGCTAAAGTTTTTCCAGAAGGTTTTGTAATCCTCAGGTTTTTTGACGGCTAAATCCTCAAGATGCTTGAGAAACCGCTTTGTCAAAACCTTATTCAATTTCTGAATCAAGGCACTGTCCTGCATCGTCTGACGCGATATATTAAGCGGCAAATCAGAACTATCTACAACACCTCTAAGAAAACGCAACCACTCAGGAAACAACCCTTTTGGCTCAGCATCTATCAATACCTTTCGACAATAAAGCGCCACATGAGGCTCCATCCGCCCAAAACCCAAACGCTCCACATTCTCAGAAGGAACAAACAACAACGCATTGATCTCCAAAGGCGCATCCGCACTAAAGTGTAGCCACGACGAAGGCTCATCAAACGCATTAGCCTGAAATTTATAAAACTGCTTATACTCTTCTTCCGTTATTTCATTCTTATTACGAAGCCATAAAGCCTGAACCTCATTAATGCGTTCACCATCGAGTTTGAGAGGAAACTGAATAAAATTTGAATAACGTCTCAATATACCTTTAACGACATCTTTCTTTGAAAATTCTTTGTACTCATCTTTAAGCTTAACAACAATTTTACACCCACGATGATAATCCGAAGCTTCTTCAATCGTATAGTCCCCTGCCCCCTCGCTACTCCAACAATAACCCAAAGCGTCTTTTCGCCAAGAATGCGTATAAACATCAACTCTTTCGGCAACCATGAAAGCACTGTAAAAACCAACCCCAAATTGACCGATTAAATTATCATTAGAGCCTCCACTCGCCTTAAGAGCTTCCAAAAAAGATTTAGAACCTGAATGAGCAATAGTACCAAGATTTTCAACAAGCTCATCATACGTCATGCCGATACCAAAATCTTCAATCGTAATAGTCCCAGCAGCCTCATCCGTAGTAACACAAACCTCTAATGGCAAATCATCTTCAAAAATCTCTTTCTCAGTCAACTGCGTATGACGAAGCTTCTCCAAAGCATCCGAAGCATTAGAAACAAGCTCACGAACGAATATCTCTTTGTCCGTATATAAGGAATGAATTACAATATCCAATAACTGCTTGACCTCAGCCTGAAATTCGCGTCTCTCTGGTGCTTGTGTTGCCATATCGCTCAAAAATTTAAATTATAAGTTGAACCAACAGATTGAAAAGCTTAACCTAAAAAATCAAGCATTTTTTTGAAACAATTCTGCCTGATTATCTTTATCACCACATTGAACGAATTATTATAAAAAAAAACCAAAAGGTCTTCATAATTGAAGACCTTTTGGTTTTTGATAGAATTAGGCATTATAATAGTAAGCAAACATAACTACTAAGATTAATGCAATCAATTGAGCCACTCTATTAGACGATGAACTAGAATTCGTTGCTGTCGCCACTGTTGATTCCAGTACAGTTTCTGGTTCTATGGTCGTAGTCGTGGTCGTTGTCGATTCGGTTTCCGCTTCCGTCTCGGTCGTTGGTACCACTGAACTAGTAGTAGTGGTGGTGGTAGTAGTAACCGTTTCCATTGCATTTACTGGTAACTGATCTACTAATTTTTGTAGAATTGCATGATATTGCTTAAGTTCTTTTGTGTCACAATCCAACTGATGACAGTTGTTTATCATTGCTTCTTTTTTTTCTCTCCATTCTCCCAATGTTCGCCTTTTGAATATACACCGATAAAGATAATCGCCTTTTGAATCTATTTTCTTACGGGACTCAAGATGCTCCAAAACAGCTGGATCTTTCTCCAACTCGTTTGCCGGTTTCGATGGTATTGATTTAACTTTTTGAGACTCTTGAGCTGGATAAACTACTTCTCTATCGCTAAGAGTTTTTTGTAAGGCAGCAACTTTCTTTTTCCACAGTTCCTGTATTTCTTGCATACCACCATGATTAGTTTTATAATACCTATATTGATCCATTTCGTATTTACGAAGCTCATTGTATTCTACAACAGGGTCCACAGGAACCTGTGCTTTTTTAACTTCTGTAGTACCCGGTGGGACGTATGGTCCTGCTGAGCGCAAAAATGCGAAATATTCAGCATCAGCAACACCATTTGCTTTTATATTTTTAAAACTCATAATTATTTTATTGATTGTTTATATTTAAAGATAAGGCGCCATAATATTATTTTTAATTTTAAAAGTCAATGTAATTTTTAAAATTTCAAAATTTTTATTTACCGGCATTCGCCAAGCATAACTTTCCCTCATTTTGTTTACCGCTTAAATTCAATTTTAAATAAACCTAAACTCAAGCACTATCAGGCACACCTCTACAATCAAAAAAATTAAGCATTGACAAATGCAAAAAAAAGCGTAACATCGCCAAGTTATGATTAAATTATTAAATAGCAGCGGCATTATCAATATTAAAGAAAACGACAACAAAAACTATGATTTCTCTGTAGGCAAACAAAAAGTCTTATGCTTAAACAGAAGACTGATAGAAATAGGAATAGGGACGTGTGTGGCTTATTCTGCTACAAACGTTTATACCCAATATGCACTAGAAGTTAGCGCTATCCCCCGTATTGCTGTAGGTTTAGCTAGTGTTTCAAGCATCGCTGGCTATGATGGATGGAAATTTCTATTACTAACTAGCAGCCTGTTGCAAGTAAACCCAGTAATCCCAAACCTAACACTCGAGGGCTTTACCTTAATTCCAACTTTGATAACTCTTGCAGTCTATCTTTTATTTATTGGCGAAGGTCTAATCCTAGCAAGTAGCGGTTGCGCTCTTCTTATTGCCTTGTCATTTATAATTAAAAAATGTGAACCTAAATATTTAAATACTCTACTGAACCACTTTAATAATCAACAGAATATAGTTAAGATGGGAGCTTTAGAAATAAAAAATAATTTAGAATATCAACTCTCAATATTTGGTCGAGATATTTTATGCTTAAAAAAAATAGTTTTACAAATTGGAGCGATCCTTGGTTTTATTCTAGCATTTTCAATTGAAATATCATTTGAAGGACGTATAGACGGCTTATTAGGAATTTTATTGCATATGACAGGATTACTTCTTACTCATAAAACTCTTGGAGATAAAATATATCTTATTCCTATGTTAGTCATAACGTTAGCAGTCTTTGATCCACCCATGTACAACATGTACTGGTCTGCATGTGAGTTTTTTATAACAACGTTTGCTGGAGGAATTATATTAGCAGGATCTTTTTTTGGGGCTCTTGACTTACTATCGTCTTTAGCAAAAAAATCTGAAAATCAACAGATAAAAAAAATAGGAAAATATTTCGATCAACTGAAAGATAAGCAAAAAATTAAAGAACACGACCAATACATCAAAAGTCAAAAATTAAAAATAGAACAACGAGCGGAATACATCAAAGCTCGTAATGCTGAAATAATCGCTTCCTGGACAAAAGAATCAGCAAACCATCTTGAAAAAAAGGCCGATGATAAAAAAGAAACTAATGAAATTAGTAGTATTGATAAAAAAATAAAAACTAAAACTAAGGGATTAGATAATAAACAAATTAATCCTAAAGCAAATGATAAAAAGTTAATTTCGTTAAAAACACAAAAAAAATATAGTGTTAATTTAGGTCAAAGTGAAAAAACTTGGAATAGGCTTTTTGATGATACTAGGAGTAAACCTGATCATTTTGCAATTAAAGGAACTAAAATAGAAACGTTAATTACTGCTTTAGGTGGAACGACCACGCCAGCAGGAAAGAAAAAAATTGGAATATGGTTTGGAAATAAACGATGGAGCACTTATGAAGTAGCTCATGGATCGGATAAAGGTTTAATATCGGCAGACTATGCGCTACGAATAAAAAGAGCAATAGACGCGGCAATTGATGCAGGCGTCATTAGCACAGATAAAGTAAAAATAATAGCATAATCATCCTATTCCTTATTGAAAAGAAAAGAACCAAAAGGTCTTCATAATCCGAGACCTTTTGGTTTTTTGGTGAAATTAAGCGTAATAATAGGCAAGCATAGCCATCAAGATTAATGCAAGCAATTGAGCCACTCTATTGGACGATGAACTAGAATCCGTCTTATTCAGTAACTTTTCTAAAGTACTCTTATACTGTTCTAATCGTTTGTTTTTAAAATCTAACAAGCCACACCTGTTCTCCATTTTTTCTTTTTTTTCTGTCAATTGCCACAATGTTTTTCTTCCAAATGGACAACATATAAAAGCATGAGCAGAATTATCCTCAAAAAACTGAAGATGTTGGAGAACTTCTAGATTTTGCTCCAACTCGTTTGCTGGTGCTGCTGGTATTGCTTTGAACTCTTCAAAAGCCGCTTGAAATAGAGGATAACTCACTCGTCTCTCGAGTAAGGTTTTTTGTAAAGCCGCAACTGACTGCTCCAAAGCCTTGCATTTAGCTTTAAGACAAGTTTTCTCTTTTTTCAAGTTTCCATAAACTTGCACTTCTATTTGACGAAGACGATTATATTGTTCAACAGGATCCTCAGAAACCTGAACCCTAGGTTTATATTCAGGTGAACGCATATTCCGAATAGCATCAAAACTCCGAGCGTGCCCAGATTTCGTACTATTTGATCCTACATCTGCTTTTACATTACTCATAATTATTTTTATTTTAATAATTTATTTCTTAATTTTGAATTTAAAACTTAAATATTCTTAACCTTAAAAGTCAATGTAATTTTTAAAAGATTTTTCACACCTATAACTCATTGGTCTATAACAAGCTTACACATTCTTTGAAACGTGCTTCAAAACTAGACTCGACAAGAAAAACTCAAAATTTTAGCACTTTACTTTTGACGATAGGATGGATTATTTCATGCTTTCGATATCGCTTCACAAATTTTTTAAAATACATAAAAAGCAAATGATAAATAACACAATAAATCATATTAATCATTTAGGAAGACGTGCGTTTGAAAATGGGCATTGGTTTTTAAGTACAAAAATATTTCATACAATAAATTCCTTTAATACCTGGGCTACAAATACTAATACAAACATTAAACATAGAATTCTACACACACCCTATAATGCATGGGGATGCGGTGCAGAATTACTCAAAAATGCAATAGCAAAAATTTTGTCAACTACTCTTGTAAAAACTGCACCAAATTTATGTCAAAACTACTTTGGATTCAATAATCCTGAAAACAAATACCGAACGCTATTAGCATCGAGTATTTTTGCAATGAACCTAATTGAACTATCGCTTGCGCCAATGTATCGAAAGGAGCGTCAGGAATTTTTTAAACTAATTGCAAAGCCGGAACTTAACACAACAAAATTGATGACAAACCTTATTTGGCTTTGTGGAGCAACCGTTGGGTTTTCCTTCACAATTGCTTTAAGGTCTTACTTAGTAGGGCTATTAGCGGCATCGCTTTCGAACCAAATGAAGGAAGCTATGAATGATAAGTACCTAAAAGATGGCGCATCCAATCTAATCAAATTTGCCAATGATGGCAAAGAGAATATAAATCCAGCACAGGTGATAGTGGAAGACATCTCGGAAGCAACCTTACTCATAAGCCAACTCTGGGATAGCAGGCTGAATAGTATCTTAAGCTTCAGCCAAGCGTTCATGACCTTATGGGCATTTTCTGACATACTAGAATTTATGCTAATGGGTTTCACCGTATCCTTACCGTACCTGCCCTTTGTATGCATCATATATGCATTACTATACAATTTAGGAACAGACATAATCTCAAAAGACCTCTACAAAGCAAATGCTCTTTATTCCCAAATTAAGGACATCCTATACAAGCGAATTGCATTTCAAGATACTTTTGCGGAATCATTACAATTTAAGACAATGAACGATTCTGAACAAAACAACAATGCGAAAGAGCTAGAGCACGAAACAAAAATAAGAAATAAGGCAGTCAAAACACGCGCGAGATTACGAATGTATAATGCGACGCATTATAGAATACGAGAAGTCATTCCGGCCATATTCATGGCCATTAAAAAAATCCACACAAAAGAAATGATCGATATTGGTTTACTATGGGATCTAGCTGAGTATTTCGGCAATCTGTGTGATTTCTTCACTTGGCATAGTGACAACGTAGACTCCATGGCAACAATAGATAATAGTGCCCAGCGCATTAATAATTTAAACTCTCTCCTAACTAGTTGCCAGCAGCTGATGAAGTGTTCGAAAATTAAAATAAAAACATCCAAAGCAGCAGTCGTACTTAACGGTACCATAAATAGCAATACAAATAAACAATTGCTGCTGTTGAATAATATAAAACTTACCCAAGGAAGACGTTATTGGCTCGAAGGTCCTTCAGGCTGTGGAAAAACGACTTTATTACGAACACTATCAAGGCAATGGCCATGGGGCAAGGGCACTTTTTCTATTCCTAAACAAACCATTTTTATACCACAGAATCCTGTAATTCTTCCGGATAATAGTGCTCTTATTAATAGTATCTTACCTCAAATCCAGAAATTAAACCCTGATTTTGAGCTGACTAATAGGAACACAAAAGAAATAAAAAAAGTCATGAGAGAAATTGAGTTCGATGAAGAAATTATAAATCACCTGACGGAGAATACCTGGATTTCAAACGGCATACAACAAAAAGCAAACTGGAGCAAAACACTCAGTGGAGGCGAATGCGCACGAATTGGGCTTATACCACTTTTTTTTGTTAAAGCCGACCTTATTATCTTAGACGAACCTTTTTCGGCAATTAACCCAACCACAAGAAACAAAATTCTTCAAAAAATCCTTAGCCAATTCGAAAATTCAACAATACTATTTACACATCATGGAGAACTTAGAAATGAAGATGAAGTGATACCTTTCTGGAATGCAAAACTTATTATTACTAAAAATACTCAAGATGCTCAAATTTTACAATTAGTTGAAGGACAACTGTAACTCACTACAAAACAAATCACTTGCGAATCACGGTAAAAGAATTAAAACTTCACCAATATGCTACATGAAAAACTAGAAATACTCCTAGAAGAACTACAATACCTTAAAAAAAAGGGAGTGCATTCCATCTATTATGAGGATAATTCTCTGGACACACTCAAGGCTATGGTAAAAACAACTATTGGCGACCAATGCTCACTTACCCCCACGGCTACAGAAAGCAAAACTAAAAACGACTCGCCTGCCGAAGCAACCATAACCCCCTCAGCCCCAGCTAAAAAACTCAACCCCTTTTCCCCTCTGCCCTCTAATACAAAAGACTCCTCAAAACAAAATCCACAACCTCACAACACATCAATAAACCCTACCCCCATTCTCACCCCCCACATTGACCTACCAAAAGGCGATAAACAAACTCAATGGAACACCCTCCGAGAAAAAGCAAATCACGCCTTCAATCTCGCAATTTCAAACAAAACCGCCAAAGCCGGCACCAAAATAGTCTTCGGAGTAGGAGACCTTAATTCCGACATCTTCATCTGCGGTGATGCCCCAAACACTCAAGACGAAGCAGAAAACACACCGTTTTCCGGAGAATCAGGACAACTCCTCACCAAAATCATCCAAGCCATGGGGCTCCACCGAGACAATATATATATTGCCAATATTATGAACTGGCTCCTAGAGTCACCCACCCACTTCGGAGAACGCGCACCCACCCAACACGAAATAGACACCAGCCTACCCTATCTAAAAGCACAAATTGAAATTGTTAAACCAAAAATTATTATTGCCCTAGGAGCAAACGCCGTTAACGGCCTACTAGGCCCCGATAAATCTCGAAAAATGGGAGACATCCGCGGTCAATGGATCCAATTCATGAACATCCCACTCATGATCACCTTCCACCCATCCTACCTCCTACGAAACAATACCTCACGAACAAAACGCCTCGTCTGGGAAGATATGATAAAAGTCATGGAACACTTGAAAATGCCCATTTCCCAAAAACAACGCGAGTTTTTTAGCTAATTAATCTACCGCTTCAAACTAGTGGCCTCATAAAGCTTTTCAGTATTACCCGAAATAAATCCTCTAAAGCGTATGATTTGCCCATTTTCATCAAATTTAATTTTCCCTTTCTCATCATACTCAACACCACGCTGAATGAGTTCTATAAATTTCGAAGGAGAAGAAATCACCGAAACAGATCCATCACCTTCCTCAACCTCAAAATCCATCACATCAGCCTTCGTCGATGTCTGCCTTAATAAACCGCCACGCACCCCTTGAATTTCTGGCAACATCTCAAAACCTTCGTATACCATCGCATCATTAAGCACCTCGATGATCTCCTGACCATACCAGTCTCGAATGAAAAGCTTATTCAAGTCATATCCAATATGATTAAAATCAAGCCCAACCAAAAGCGCATTAACGATTTCAGAGGACTCTTTAGCAAGCAAATCTAGCGTACCCTTTTTAACAGGAGGTCCTTGACGCGAAAAAAAAGTCCAGACAATTTCATTAGCGAAAGCCTCCGCCTCATTTTCTGGCAAACCTCTATCCTTTTCAAGTTTCTCAAGCATCCCTAAACTCACCTCAGAAAACCGATTCCTCGTCCTCAAAACATCCTCCTCAATCACCTCCCTAGCCTTCGCAGAAAACTTCTCACATTCAATCAGCGTTGAAAACCACTTAAAACCCTCTCTACCAGAAGATTGCAAAGCCACAGCTTTCAATTTTTTATTCAGAAATTCATAATGACCAGATGCCGTCAATCCCAATGCCACAGCAAGCCTCGTAATAAAAGCATGCAACTCAGGCTCGACAGTTCGAGTTGCTCCATGGTCAAGGTGAATCTCCCCTCCAAGACGATGTATCAATTGCTCAAACTTCCAAGTAGAAGGCACTTCCATAATAAATTTTTTATGTATCTGAGGAACGATCAGCTCCTCCCAAATCTTAGGGGCAGTTATGGTCTTCATATAATCAAACCATTAATCAAAATCTCGAATTATGCAAACATTCAGGTACCCTTTCTAAGAAGCCTTTCAATCCACTTATGCATGGGTATTTAGTTCATATTGGCTATACGCCCCCAAACTCTGCACGAAGAGCATTCTTCTAGGCAATATAGCATTTTTTCATTTTTTCAATTTTTGCATTTTTCATTTTGCATTTTTCATTTTTTGTTTTCTGTTTTCTGTTTTTTTGTTTTTTTGTTTGCATTTTATGAATTTCGCTGTACACTAATCGCATTTGTAAGTCATTGACCCTTAATAAAACCCTCAATGACTTACAAATGCGATTAGTGTACAGCGAAGCAAAAAAACCACTAATTGAAGAGCCCTTGACGCATCACAACTCATTGATAGTAAATATATTACGCAAGTTTGATGTTTTAGAAAACTTAATTCATTTACCTCAATCACCCACACAAATACACCCCACCAAATGATCATTCACCAGCCCCACTGCCTGCATATATGCATAAATAATCGTTGACCCCACAAACGTCATTCCTCGCTTTTTTAAATCCTTTGAAAGCCTGTCACTCACCTCTGTCTTATCCGGTATTTCCTTAAAACTTCTTGGAAAATTGCGAATTTGCTTCCCTCCTACAAACCCCCATAAATACGCATCAAACGATCCAAATTCCTCCTGAATTTTCAGAAAAACTCGCGCATTCTGCCTCGCCGCATAAATCTTCAACCGATTTCGAATAATCTCCTCATTCTTCCGCAAACTTTCTAGTTCTTCGTCCGTCATTCGCGCCACCAGCTTGGGATCAAAATGATAAAACGCTTTCCGATACCCCTCTCTCTTCTTCAACACCGTCTCCCAACTCAACCCCGCTTGCGCCCCCTCAAGCACCAACATCTCAAACAGCCTCCGGTCATCATGCACCGCCACTCCCCACTCCTTATCGTGATACTCTGCATAAAAATCCTGCCCAGGCTTATCCCCAAAACATCGACGCCTTTTATTTTCATTATCTCCCATAAATTTCAATGCTCAAAAGGGTTCAAAAAATTTTTCTTTGGGCTTAAAAAACCTAACAAACTTTCCATACCTATTATCCACATAAAAAATAGGATGCCTATAAACATCTCCATTTCCCCATTTAGATTCAACTATCTCGTCCGCATAATATACCCCATAATGCACAGGCTCTGACTCGAGTGACTGGTAATAAACAACCAAATCTCCATTTTCAGGTGCTGTTTGAGGAATAAAATACTCATCCAACATCTTATCAAAACCACCATAACCCACAGGACGTATATTGTTCAATATCGCTTTAAGCGTGCGTTGAACAGCATAATTAATACAAACACCAGAGGCATTGATATGCCTTAATGATTGTATTTCGGGAAATTCCTTCAACAAATCCTTCCCATAAAGTGAACTAATCTTCTTTCGCAATAACTTGTTATCTTCCGTTTCATTAAAAGTATATGTCCCATTTTCATCAATCTTATACATCCCTTTAAACCCATCCTTCTTTTTCTCCCATAATTCAACTATCACATCATAAGGACATTCTAATTTTATGCGAAAAAATTTGGCCACTACAAAAGCCCTATCAGCCACTCCCGGTAAAAAAAAGACATCATGTTGAAATATTCCTCCCTGACCCCAAGCCGAAACCAAAGACTCAACAACTCCCTCAGCTCCGGAGTCTAAACCTAATTTATAAATCCCCATATGATTTATTTTCCCATAACAGTTCTCATAAACTACAAGATCGCCCTCCTCCGGCTCATCAACAGATTCAAAATACTCTCCAATAAAATAACTAAAAGTATTCAGGTGCAACAAAAACCTCATATCCTCTTCATCTAATACTGATGACATTCGTAAATTATCAATAAAATAATAAAATATATACGCAGCATTTAGATAATATTCATTATTTCTAAGAAAATCTTCACTTACACTCCGCTCAATAACTTTAAAAAAACCTCCTTCTTTTTGATACTCTTCCCCCAACTGAACATATTCTTCAACCGAAATACTCTTTAGCAATTCCTTCACAAATTTATCCCTCTTTTTAAAATCAAACTTCCGTGCATAGGTTATTAATTCATTTCCATCTTTATCTATATAAGCTACATCACCAGCCTCCCCATTAAAAACATGCCTTAAACCTTCATTATCAATACCCGCCTTATCATCAACAGAAAATAAATATATTGCTGAAAAAATTAAAAAAATCACTGTTAATAAACTTCTAAAACTCATATTCAACAATAAATACGATATCTTGTAAATAATTTCAAATTATTGATTAATTATTTTAATCCAAAAATCAATTAATGCTTGAAACCCTTAAACAAAACCTCAAATCTAGCATTAAATGAAATACAGTACTACCCCCGGAATAAACAAAAAATGGAGCAAAATTACCCTCGGATGCTGGCAACTCGCCCCGACCCAAGGATGGGGTGACGTTGCTTCAGAAAAAGACGCCGAACTCGTCATTAAAACAGCCCTCGACGCAGGCATCACCGCATTTGATACCGCCGAAGGCTATAGCCATGGCGAATCCGAAAGACGTCTCGGAAAAGCTCTCGGAAATCGTATCAACGACGTCATCGTGATATCGAAGATCTGGCCTGATGCTGAGTTGACCTTAGAAGCTTACGAAGAACGGTTGAATAATTCTCTGAAGGCGCTAAATCGCGAATATGTTGACCTCTTCTTAATCCATTGGCCAGGAGACTACTTTAATACCGAAGAAAAAAGCCAAAAACTGTCCGACATCATGCTGGCTATTAAAAAAAGCGGCAAAGCTACATTAATCGGCCTCTCCAATTTTCACAAAGTTCACCTCGATCTACTAGGCCAAAACATCTCTAACTTTTCTATCAATGAAGTCCCCTACAGCCTCCTCGAGCGCGAATACGAAGGCGAAACCCGCGATGTCTGCATCAAAAACAAACTGCAATACATCGCCTATTCACCCACAGCTAAAGGACTGCTAGCAAGACGCCTAAACGAATATGACCTATCCTTCCCAGCAAGACAACACGATGACGTGTATGAAAAAACCCTCTACCCCAAAGCCCTCAAAGTATTCGAAGTAGCCGAGTCAATCGCCAAAGAAATCAATGCCAAACCCATCAACGTAGTCCTCGCCTGGGTCCTCGAACAAGAAAACATCTTAACCGCTATCGTAGGCTCAAGAAAACCAGAACAAGTCTCCGAATTTGCCCAAACAACAAAATTTAAACTATCAAATCTTCAAAACCAACGACTCGAAGAAGCTAGCAAAGAATTTGAACACCACAAATCTTAATTCTCAGACCCACTTATACCAATATACTCATACACTAACTCTACCTGCTTACCACAAAAAGCCAACCCCAATGCTAACACAGAATCAACACCGTGCTGTTTAAAGATTTCCATATACCGCTTATCTTTAATTTGCTCTAAAGCTTCTCCAGCCTTTTCTAAAAGAAGATTAACAGTAACACTCGTTTTAAATTCTAACAATATCCCCTTCCTTTGCTTGTCTTTAGGAATAAATACAACATCAAAACGCCCCAATCCAGATTCTTGATTCGAACGAATAATATAATAATCTCTTAATCCTACTACTAAACCTAAAATAAATACATGAAATATTTGTTCGGATGTCTTACTATTAAACTCAAAATTACTACCCGTTTGCATAATATATTCGGATAAATAATTTTTAAATTGATCAACATCTCCATCCGCCAAACTTTTTACAAACCTATCATATGAATGCAAACTAATCGCTCTATCGAACCATTGTTCAATTATATCATCATAAACAAATCTAACTTCCCTATTAGGTATGGCAAGCCTAGCTATCAATCGATTGCCACGTAACTCACTAGATAAAACCTTCAAATAACCAGCATATAATAATAAACTCCACAAAGCCGCATCTTTTACTCTTATCTCCGGAAATACAAGATTCTTGGACACAGGTTGTTCAACAACATTTCCCTGCAGTAATTCTTCAAATTGTTGCTTAACCACAAGCTGAGCACCTTCTAATAATTCAGCTATCAAAGTATTACTCGAAGTATTAACCCAATAAGGCTCCAACGTACCTTTATTTTTCAAACATTTGATAATAGACCAAGGATTATACAACGCATACTTGCCTACTCGATAGCCATTATACCACTCTTTTATAGACGCCAACTCCAATACCTGCCGACTATCGTCAATCAATTTCAATACCTCTTCTTCGACAAATCCAAAATATTGACCGTACTTTTCCTCCAACACTGAATAAACCTCAAGATTATTCAAACCTGAAAATAAACTTTCTTGCGAAACTCGTGTTATGCCTGTAATAATAGCTTTTTCTAAAAATCTATCCTTGGGTTTATTATCCTTAAGCGCCTGACCTAAAATGCCACGCATTAAACCTATCATCTTTCCATAATATTCTTCTTTTGAATAGGCTTGTTGTATCGGAGTATCATATTCGTCGATTAAAAAAATCGGAAATTTTTTAAACTTCCTTGTCATATACCTTGCTAAATTTTTAATAGCAGCCTCCACATCTTCTTGATCGGCCCGCCTATTAAGCAAAGCCATAAAGGTATCTTTTTCATCTTGAGCTAACAAATCACCCTCGAGTAAATAGCGATGTTCAGCATATAACTCTTTTATTAACAACACGATACTTGAATAAGCACTGGAATAATCTAGCCTCTTTATATCTTTAAAAGAAATAAAAATAACAGGATATTTTTGCTGATGCTCTTTACAAAATTCTTCCTCTTTCGAAATTTCCAATCCCTTAAACAAATTTTTACCAACAGAATGATTGTTACTCAAAAAATAATAAAGCATCGATAAATTAAGCGTCTTCCCAAATCGCCTCGGCCGAGTAATTAATAACACCTGAGATCCATCTTCTATGATTTCTTTAATTAATAAACTCTTATCGACAAAATAATAATCGCCTTCAATTAAATTTTCAAAATCACTCACCCCAATCGGAAATTCCATATGCACACCAATCTCTTTTGAATATCCCGCGAAGTCAATTTAATTTACCTAAACAATCCCCTCCCTACAAATCCCCATACTCACTCACCGACCGCACCACCCAATCCTTATTAATCCTCCTCGCCAACCCCGTAAGCACCCTCCCCGGCCCACATTCAAAATACTCCTCTATCCCCAACTTCCCTACATTTTTCATACACTCCTCCCACAACACAGGCGAAACTACCTGACACACCAACGCCTCCTTAATAACCCCAGGTTCACAAACCTCTTCCCCAGTCGTATTCGTAAAAACAGAAACCCTAGGAGCCTTAAATTCAATATTTGACAAAAATTCTTCAAAACTATCCGCCGCCCCTTTCATCAAACGACTATGATAAGCTCCAGCAACTTTCAAAGGAATAACACGACTAAACTCCATATCCTTCGCTCCATTACACGCCGCATCAATCTTCTCCCTTTCCCCAGAAATCACTATCTGCCCAGGACAATTCACATTGGCCATATCCACATCAAACTTATGACACAACTCCTTCACAAGCTCCGGCGACCCTCCAATTAAACTCGCCATCCCTCCATCTGTAGCCTCACAAGCCTCCTGCATCAACCGACCACGCTCAGCCACAATCTTCAACCCCGTCTCAAAATCAAATACCCCAGCAACACCCAACGCCGTCAATTCCCCAAGACTTAAACCCAAAACAGCCGCAAGATCTCCCAATTTATGGGACTGCTCAAGCACCTTAAACAACGAATAACCATGAACATAAAGCGCTGGCTGGCAAACACTCGTATCCGTCAAGCGCTCTTCAGGTCCGTTAAATGCTATGTCTTTCAGACTAAATCCTAAAATCTCGTCCGCTCGATCCCAATAACCACGAACACACTCCACATTCTCATAAATACTCTTCCCCATGCCCACATGCTGAGCTCCTTGCCCCGAAAATAACAACGCTGTTCTCATATAATCAACTATTCTAATTTAAATTTTTTTAAAATTACTAAGCCCTTTTGCGATCAATCATTTTCAATAATAATCCATAAACCCCAAGCCATACCATCAATGCAAAAATCGCAATCGGCAAAGACCCCATAACCAAATCCGTCAACCAATGCCCCCCACTAATCAACCTCGGCATCATAAAAATCATCGCAAAAACTACACCCATGACCCTAAACCCCGTTTTCTGAATAAAACAAAATATAAATCCACACAAAAGCATCAACGTCATCGCATGATCCCCAGGAAAACTCCTACTCGACATATCCTTCACATTCTTAAGCCCAGGTAAAACTTTAGACAACGCAACCTCATGCCCCAGTACAACCGACGGACTATCCCGCCTAACTGACATATGATTGCTTAACTCATGCTGAACCCCCTTCGAAATCAAAACACTCAAAACCACAGCAACCAATATAAAAACAACCTGCCCTACCCTTTCACGAATAAACTTACCCTTATCCGAAAATATATACACTACAAACAATGAAATAAACAATAGATGCGACACATTGTCGACAATCCTCGAATTCATCACCGCCCAAAACTTTTGCGCAAACTCACCTTGAAGAAAAAAATGATGCATGGTCAAATAAGTCATCGCATCCAAATAATCCCAAAATAACCGAGTGACAGGTATTAACCAAGTAACAACCAAACAACAAGAAATAACAAATGCTATTAAAACTTTGTTAAATGAATCACCAAATACATCTCTTTTCATTGATTCTTATTAATTACTAATTGAAAAACCTCTCAAAAACTCACCTACTTCATTTTTTCTTAATTCAGCATACTTGCCAAATTTAATAGCCCATACCTGCTCTTTCTTATTATCAACCTGTGTAACCTGCTTTGACTCAATAGTAATCACTAAATCATCCACCAAATATATAGCTCCCGTCATCTCTACTGGAAATTTTTCTACACCAATTTTAATTGGGTTATCAATCAAATTCTCATTTTGCTCACAATAAGCCTCATAATTCTCAACCCCCTGATCTCCCCCTGACAACGCACTCTTGGCATTATGAGAATAAAACGCGTATACCTCACCACCAACCTTCAAAAACTCAAGAAGTATCAAATTCCTATACCTAGCAAATCCCTGCGGATCATCCAAATCTATCGCATCCAATCCACCACCACCCTCCAACATCAAAGGCGTCGGCATCTGAGGTGTTACAATGTAAACCATTGCATTATAGATCTCACCCCTCTCAAGCGCCCTACTTATCGCCAATTCAATAATCCCCTGCATTGTAACATATCCCGCTCTCATATCCTTATCAATACCCTTATCTTCAGAATATCCCTTCTCTTTTATACTCACCCATATTTCATCTAATTTCGCCTTAAGACTATTTATCTCCTCCAATGAAGATACCCCATTTTCGTCTAAATCCAACTTAGCACGACTTAGCTCACTCTCTATAAAAGAATACAATACTTCAGGTACATTAGCGATCACCCCTATCCGTGTAAACACCAAGCAAACCGCCACTAAAACTATAAATTTGCGAATCATAATACCACTAAGATTTATTACTCTCTAAATAAAAAACAAACGAGAGTCTATGCAAAGACAACACCCCTAAGCAATCCTATTCTTGCGTACCCTTATCTAAAACTATCGCACGAATATCAAAAAACCAAAATAAAATGCAAACGTTAAATTGAAACAGTATTTCAAATGATACTATTTAAAAACCCGAGTTCGGGACAAAAAGAAAGAGATTTGCTCTTCATCTTTTTTATCCCGAACTCAGGTTAAAACAATCAGGCCAGGCACTAGTGATGCCATTGTATTTTCAAAGATTCTTCATTTTTTTAGAAAGAAGAAATTCTTCGAAATACTTAAGCAATGTTTCATGATCTAGACATTTTTTATCATCATTGACCTCCATAATTTCACACTTATCAACAGTCAATCTTTGATTATTTTTTAAATAGGATTCTATTATTTCTACAATTTTTTCATCGCCCTTTGATTTAGATTCCTCTAACCCTCGTTTTGCTGTTAATCCATCAATACCCAAGCCATAAGCACTCAACGCAAGCTCTACTCCCTTCATGTACGAATGTGCTACAGATTGCATAAATAATTGTTTTGGCAACTCATCCAAGTTCGCACTCTTTTTTAATTCATCATCTGTAAATTCAACTCTTCCTTCAAATTCTATCAACAACTTCACCATTTCAAAATCGATAGGACTATCTTCGCCTGTAAGTGCTATCTCCATAGGATTGTGAATTCTTCCGCCATTTCTACCAGGAACATAGTTTGCGTTCATTCCTTTACCCAATAGCATTTTTACTATTTCTCTACCACCTTCCATATTTTTAGAATGCATAACAGCTATAGAAAGAAGCCTAGGATATTGAAGGAGCTCAGAACTAGTTATTTCCTCTAAAAAGGACCTTACCTCTGCTACTTCTCTTTTCATAATATGTCGTTCCAAATCTGAATAATTCTCTTTTATTGACGCTGCTTGTAACATACTTCCAAGCACCATTGCAAATATTACACTTCCAACAATAATTATCTTTTTCATAGACCCCAATGTTAGTAATTAATAGCGTTAAGTCAATAATAAAAATGTAAGAAGTTTCATTAGCGTCCCATAGAAAGCAAATGAAATAATTAAGAAAATGCCATCTATACTTGACGTTAATATAAAAATATTTTTATAGATTGCACATCAACAAACTAAATTCTACAGTAACATCCGAAATATTCTTAAATCCTAAAACACCACATTCGTATGATCGTTTTTATCAAAGGAAAAATCGCCGAATCCACTCCCCTCCAAGTCGTTATAGATGTCCAAGGTATTGGCTACGCCGTAAATATTCCCCTCACTACCACCGACACATTACCACCCAGAGGCAACGAAGTTCTCTTATACACCCACGCCGTCTATAAAGAAGACTCCCAATCCCTCTACGGCTTCAAACACAGAGAAGAACGCGACTTCTTCCAATTAATAATAGAAAAAGTCTCCGGCATCGGCCCTAAAACAGCACTCGGCATCATGAGCCAACTCTCCCTCCCCATCCTCAAAGACGCCATCGCTCGAGGCGACGTCACCCTCATCTCCCAATGCCCCGGCATCGGAAAAAAAACCGCCGAACGCCTCACCCTCGAACTACGAGACAAAATCTTCCCCTCAGCAATCCACTCCACCATTCCATTTCAAGCAAACACCACACAACATGCCACCAACATCCACGAAGACGCCGTCGCCGCCCTCGTCAAACTAGGCCTTAACCCCAGCACCGCCGACAAATCCGTCCGCAAAGCCCTCTCCAACTTTAAAGAATCCCCCCCCAGCATCGAAGAATTAATTAAAAAAGCTTTAGGATAAAGTAATCTTTCTTCAAATCAAAAAATTTCTCCTTGTAGAAATCCTCCTTTCTCTCTAACTTTTTATAACATTATGACAAAACACCTTATTAAACTCATCCTAATCCTAATCACACCTCTCTCCCCCCTCCTCCACGCAGAATCCAAAACCATCACCATCGGCGTCGTCCCCGGCGCCCACTCCGACGTCATGGAATTTGTCAAAAACCTCGCAAACAAAAAAGACCTCAATATCAAAATCATCGAATTCAACGACTACATCCTCCCCAACGCCGCCCTCGCCCAAGGAGACCTCGACCTCAATAGCTACCAACACCAACCCTTCCTCGACGAACAAATTAAATCCCGAAACTACCAACTCACCCCCATCGCCAAAACCCTCCTCTTCCCTATCGCCCTCTACTCTAAAAAAATAACCAACATCAAAGACCTCAAAGATAAAGCAAAAATCGCCATCCCCAACGACCCCACCAACGGCAGCCGCGCCCTCCTCCTCCTTCAAAAAGAAGGCCTCATCACTCTCAAACCAAATGCCAATAATACCGTTTCCGTTCTCGACATCAAAGATAACCCTAAACAACTCAAAATCATCGAAATCGAAGCCCCCCAAATACCAAGAACCCTCAACGACGTCGATGCCGCAGTCGTCAATACCGACTGGGCCCTCCCCGCCGGCCTCAATCCCTGCAAAGACGCCCTAGCCATCGAATCCACAGACTCCCCCTACGCAAACGTCATCGTCGCCCGAACCCAAGACAAAAACAATAAAGACTTCTCAGAATTCATTAAAATCTACCAATCTCCCGAAACCGAAGAATTTGTCAAAAATAAATTCGGCTGCGCAGCAATCCCCGCCTGGAAATAACCATGACCTCAGATCCATCCAATTTAACCCCCATGATGCAACAGTACATGAACATCCGTTCTGAACTGCCCCCCAACACCTTTCTCCTCTTCCGCCTCGGCGACTTCTATGAACTCTTCCTCGAAGACGCCGAACAAGCCTCAGTCATCATGGGCATCACCCTAACCCACCGCCACGGCATGCCCATGGCCGGCATCCCCTACCACTCCGCTGAAAACTACATCAATAAAATACTACGCACAGGCAAAAAGGTCGCCATATGCAACCAAGTCGAAACCGCCAAACCCGGCAAACTCGTAAAACGCGAAGTCACCCGCATCCTCACCCCAGGCACCACCCTCGAAGCCTCCCAACTAATCGAAAATCAAAATCAATACCTCCTCGCAATCAGCATCTCCAAAAAACAAATCCACGCCGCATGGCTAGACCTCTCAACCGGTGGCTTCGGCATCGCAACCGATCCCAATGCCCTCAACCTACTCCCAGTCTTTAACGGCCTAGATCCCAAAGAAGTCATCGTACCAGAAATCGCGCACACAACCTGGAAATCCAACCCCGAACTCACACAATGGTGGCAACAATTCCAAGTCTTCATCCAAGGACGCCCCCTTTCTCAACTTCCCGACTACCAATTCGACCCAATAAACGGCGTCAAACTCGTCATGGACTCCTTAGGCGTCCTCAACCTTGAAGGCTTCGGCATCAGCCGCGAGCACCCCGCCCTAGGCTCCGCCGGCGCTCTCATCGCCTACGCAACAGAAACCCTACGCGAATCTCCCAAAAATATCCGGTCAATTAAAGAATACTCATCAAGCAACACCCTCCTCCTCGACCCCGCTACCCTCCGCAATCTCGAAATATTCAAGTCCTCTCAAAACACCCGCTCCGGAACCCTCATAGAAGCAATGGACGCCACCGTTACCGCCGCCGGCGGACGCCTCCTCGAACAATACCTAGCTACCCCACTAATCGACACCCTCGAACTCTCAAGACGCCAACAATGCATCGCCGACCTTATCGAAAACCCATCCGACTCCCGCATCCTTCAAGAATCTTTAAAAAAAATTCGCGACCTCACCCGCATCATCTCCCGACTCCAAAACCGCATCCAAAACCCCCGTGAACTCGGCGCCATCAAAAACACCCTCCATCAACTCCCCACCCTACTACAAATCCTCACCGAAATAGAAGGCATCGCCATCAAACAACTCGCAACCCAAATCAACCCCTTCGACCAACTCCGAGAAATCCTCTCCTCCGCCCTCAACGACGAACTCCCCTCCAAACTAGAAGAAGGCGGCATCATTAAACACGGCTATAACAACGATCTTGACCACCTCCTCAGCCTCACAACCAATAATAAAACATGGATCTCCAACCTCGAACGCGCCGAACAAGAAAAAACAGGCATCAAAAACCTAAAAGTAAAATTCAACGGCACCTTCGGCTACTTCATAGAAATCACCAACTCCAATCTCCACCTCGTCCCCAACCACTACATCCGCAAACAAACTACAACTAATTCAGAACGCTTTTACACCGAAGAACTCAAAGAAAAAGAAAAAGAAATCCTAACCGCTGAAGACCGCGCTCTCGCCCAAGAAGCAAAACTATTCAAACAACTCGTCGAACGCACCCTACAAGAATCTAAACAACTTCTCCAAACCGCCGAAACCCTCGCAGAAATCGACCTCTTCCTCGGCTGGGCCCAAATCGCCCTCGAATGGAACTACTGCCGTCCCTCCTTAGCAGACGACGACTCCCTCGAAATCGAACAAGGCCGCCACCCCGTCGTCGAACAAATGCTCAAAAAAGACATCATCGGCATCACCACCAACCACTCCTTCGTCCCCAACGACACCTGGTTAAAATCAAATACCGACCAAATTGCCCTCCTCACCGGCCCCAACATGGCTGGCAAATCAACCTACATCAGACAAGTCGCCCTCATCACCCTCATGGCCCAAGTAGGGTCCTACGTCCCCGCAGACCGCTGCCACATCGGCATCGTTGACCGCATTTTCTCCCGCGTAGGTGCCAACGACGAACTCGCACGAGGAAACTCAACCTTCATGGTCGAAATGAACGAAACCGCCAACATCGTCAATAACTCAACCGCAAGAAGCCTCATCATCCTAGACGAAATCGGCCGAGGCACCAGCACCTACGACGGCCTCAGCATCGCCTGGGCCGTCATCGAACACCTCCACCAACACCCCACAGAAGGCCCCCGCACTCTCTTCGCAACCCACTACCACGAACTCACCAAACTCGACCAAACCCTCCCCCGCCTCCGCAACTACTCCGTCCACGTCAAAGAATGGAACGACCAAATTGTCTTCATCCGACAAGTCATGCCCGGCGCCGCCGACAAATCCTACGGCATCCAAGTCGCCCGCCTAGCAGGCCTCCCCCCCTCCGTAATCGATCGCGCCAAAATAATCCTCTCCAAACTCGAAACAGAAGGCAACACCGTACAAAAACACCTCTTCAAAAAACAATCCACAAAAAATCTAACCAAAGAAAAGAAAACCCCAGAATTCGAATCTCAACTATCTTTTTTCTAAAAACCTGAGTTCGGGATAAAAAACAAACCAATAAGTATCAAATATTTCACTACTTAAGTTCAAGATAAAAAAAGATTGCAAAAAATTTTCATTCACCCAAAATGAAGTGTGAATCACATTCACTCAAACAAAAGTCTGAAAAAACAATTAATTTTTAAACAATTTTCAATTTTTTGCTTAAGTGAAAGTTAACTTTAAACAAAATATAAAATATACAATGCATACTACAAAACCTACAACTACCACAAACAACGGTAGCCCAAAGACTAACATGCTGGATAATAATCAAGCAACCGATCAAGAATCAACACTTACCAGAAGCATTAATGTATCCCAAGGACCAACACGACGCGATCAAAAAGCTGAGGAATTCAAAATAGAATCAAAACAACTTACATCCATGCAACTGCAAGTTACAGATCACGTAGAAAAAATTAAACAAAACACAGTAGAAGTTGAGAAAACCATAGTAAAGATTGCAGAAAACTATATAGTCCATGCAACCGCCATAGAAACTGTTGCACAATACTCTAGAGACACTGCATCAAATTATATGCAAATTGCACAAGAAATAAAAACAGACAATCCTCAAAATTCTCAAGACGATACAAAAAATAAACTCGCTCTAACCATATCACGCAATGCTACGACCATGATCGAATCTTCGCAAGAACTGGAGAAAATTGCACTAGACATAAAGAACTATTCTCAAACCATATCAGAAACTGCACAAAAAGTAAAAGAAGCTTCACTAAAGATAAATGAAGATGAAGTTTTCCAGAAAGTAAATAAAACTGGGCAAGAGGTAAACGAAGCTTCCCTAAAAGCAAATGAGATTATACAAAAAATAAAAACAGCTGAAAAAGAAGCAAAAAATGCACAAACGCAAGCACGAATCATACTGGGCCTACAATTGCTTGCCGCTGAATTCAATTTTGAAATATGACACTTAAACTTATAAGCTTCATCGTGGTGGTTGATTTATTAGTCAATTGCAAGAAAATTTCATAAGGAGTTGTATAGTTTAATGATTTTCTAGGAGTCGAGTTTATTCTTCTAAGATAAGTTTGTATTTGTTCAGCAGAGCAATCTTCTGTTTTGTTGGCGTTTCTTACCACAACCGAAACACAAATTCCCAATACCGAATCATCAAATATTTCGTAACAAAAAAAGTTGCAAAAAAACCTTAGTTCACTAGAAAATAATAAAAACAATCACATTTACTCAATCAGAAGTCTGAAAAACGATCAGTTTTTAAAACAATTTTCAGTGCTCTGCTTGAGTGAATCTTAACTTTGAACAAGGTATAAACCATACAATGAGTACTACAACTACTTACACCAAAAACTATACTAAAAGCGCAAGGACTGAAGCACAGCATAGTCCTCAAACAACAACACAAGAACTAATGCACGATAGAAGCATTAGTATATCTGAAGGATCAACACCACGAAGTAAAGAAGCTAAACAATTCAAACCTGAACAAAAGCCACTTACATCCATACAACTACAATTGTCAAAAGAATGTGCACAAAACACGATTGAATCTGCTAAGGCCACGATAAACATGGCCCTGCATAAGGTACTTATTGCACAAAACATAGCAAACATTGCACTACACTATGCGACAATTGCAAAAGAATATAAGGAAATTGCAGAAAATTATGAGAAACCCGGCATTACACATATTTCAAGACACTACCTAGGAGGTGCATCAGAAATAGCGAAAAAATCACTAACCTTAAGTACAGCTTCACAACAAATAGACAAAAACTCAATAACCATAAGTGATGCTTCAATAGCAATAGCAAAAGCTTCAGTAGCAATAGCAAAAGCAGTAGAAATAATGGGCGCTATACAAGACGAAACAGAAACTTCACAAACCATAATAAATGATGCACAAAGCATAATAGATAAAGAAGTTAAAATACTAGAAACTGCAGAAAAAGAAGCAAAAGCTACACAAGAAAAGATGAAACCTATATTACTCGAAATAAAAACCTTACCCTCATAAGTGAAACATAAAACAAATTTATAAATATTTATTCATATTTTATTCGTAAAATATATCATTCAAAGCACAACAGCCAGTACACCACCGACCCATCAAAACCCTAAAAAAATCTTGATATAAACAGTAATCTTTGATAGCAATCACCATCTATGATCCTGCCTATCGAAATACGCTCTCAAATCGAAGAAATCACACGCCGCTGTGGCTACCTCTGGAGGTTTCTTTGACGTCGATAATAAACTAAAACAAATCGAGACCCTAGAAGCCACAATGGCCGAACCCACTTTCTGGGATGATCCAACTAATGCCCGCAAAATAATCGCCGAAGTCAATGGCCTTAAATCAACAATCACCAGCATCATTGATTTTGACAAACGCCGCGAAGACATTCTAGTCCTCGCAGAACTAATCACCGAAGCCAACGAAACCGATGCTGCAGAATTTTTAAAAGAAATCTCCCTGTCATCTCAAAACATGCTCGATGAATTAGACAACATCGAAATCCAATCATTCCTCACAGGTCCCCACGATACATGCAATGCCATCCTCACCGTCCACGCCGGAGCAGGAGGAACCGAATCCTGTGACTGGGCCGATATGCTACTCAGACTCTATCTCCGCTGGGCAGAACGTCGAGGATTCCAAACCGAAATCCAAGACCTCCAACAAGGCGAAGAAGCCGGCATCAGCCGAGCCAGCTTTCGACTCATCGGACCCAATGCCTACGGCTACTCAAAAGCAGAACGCGGTGTCCATCGCTTAGTCAGAATAAGCCCCTTCGATTCCAATAAAAAACGTCACACCTCCTTCGCCTCCGTCGACGTCGTTGCAGAAATCGAAGACGACATCGACCTTAAAATAGAAGACGAAGACCTCCGCATCGATACCTACCGCGCAAGCGGCAGTGGCGGCCAACACGTTAACAAAACAGACTCCGCCGTCCGCATAACCCACATACCCACCGGCATCGTCGTCACCTGCCAAAACGAACGCTCCCAACACAAAAACAAAGCTTCAGCTATGAAAACGCTGAAATCTCGCATTTACGAAAAACTCATCGATGAAAAACGTTCAGAAATGGAACGATTCTACGGCGATAAAGGCGAAATGGGCTGGGGAAATCAAATCCGCAGCTACGTCTTCCAACCCTATCAAATGGTCAAAGACCTACGCACAGGAACACAAACAGGCAATATCGCCTCAGTAATGGATGGCGATATCGACATGTTTATCAACAGCTGGCTCCGCGCCGGCTGCCCAACATCACGCAATAAAGACATAAACATCAATGATTGACCACGCCCTTCTCCAACAATCTTTTAACGAAAACTCATTCCTTAAAGATAAAAAATGGAAAACCTCTCCCTCCCCTCTATTCCTACCTCCAAATATCACCAATCAATTAAACAATATAGGAACCGCATGCTTCGATTTCTTACAATCCATAAAAAAACTCTACCACTCATCCAAAAACAATAAAAGCATTCTCAGAAATAAAAAACTAATACTACCCTGGGTCGCCGAATACCTCGACCGAGGAAAAACAAATTCTTTACTCAATCACTCCAATCTCGATTCCTTTAAAAACACAATTCCAACAATCATCCGACCAGACCTCCTCTTAACAGAAGACCAAATTTATATGACCGAACTCGAAGTAGTCCCAGGTGGCATCGGCCTAACTTCTTTCCTACTCCAAATCTATGAAAATCAATTCAACAACCTCATCGGAAGCTCATCAAAAATGCTTCATGGATTTTATGATTCCCTAACAAACCTATCCCGAAATAAAACATCCCCCACTATCTCCATTCTAGTAAGCGATGAAAGCCAAACCTACCAACCCGAATTCCTCTGGCTTGCCAATCAATTAAAACTACTCGGAAAAAATGTCTATTGCGTAAATCCAAAAACAATTTACTACGAAAACTCAAAACTTAAAACACTAATTAATGGCAAAATTATAGAAATCGATATTATTTATCGCTTCTTTGAACTCTTCGACTTAGACAATATCCCTACAATACCAACCATAATACAAGCTATCGAAGACGGAAATGCTACAGTATCTCCACCTCTCAATCCCATTTTCGAAGAAAAACTATCCATGGCCCTCTTCCATCACTACCAACTACAAGATTTCTGGAAAGAATCTCTACCAAAACACTCCTTCCAAATACTTAAAAATATAATTCCTCCAACCTGGATCATCGATGCTCAACCCTTCGGCCCAAACGCCATGCTAAATGGACCCCTCATCGAAAACAAACCATTAAACTCCTGGAACGAATTAACCGAAGCCAAACAAAAAAATCGCAACTATATTATTAAAAGAAGCGGCTACAACAAAGATGCCTGGGGTGCCAGAAGCGTCACCGTAGGTAATGACTGCAACCAAGAAACTTGGACACAAAGCATCGCCCTCGCAATAAACCAAAGCAAAACATCCCCCTTCATTATCCAAGAATTTAAAAAACCCAAAAAAATCTTACATCCCACATACAACCCACAAGGCGAAATCACAGAAGAACCAGGCCGAGTACGCCTCTGCCCCTACTACATGAAAAATGGCGATCATATAGAAATCAATGGTATACTAGCAACCATTTGCCCAGCAGATAAAAAAATTATTCACGGAATGTCAGTCGCCACATTCGTCCCCTGCGCAGTGTGCAATTAAAAGTGGGGGGAAAATCCACTGATAGTAAATAAAATTAATCCATTAAATCATATAAACCCTAAGGCTTATTAAATACACTTTGGGGTAAAAAAAACTAGCTGAATTTTACCCCAAAGTGTATTTTGAAATTCAACTATTACAATCCAAATAATGCTGTTTTTTGGTTTTTCTGTCTTCTACGATTTATAATTTTAATATTCATAAACTCAAAGCCTCTGTCAGAATAAATTTTTTACCCCGCACCTTTAATTGCACCCCCCCCGCGCACAAATGTCTTAGTTTATCTTGCAAATAACTTAAAATCCACTACAAGATGTCATTATACCAGTTCAATACCATTCCAACCTTATATGAAATTCCATCTTAAACTTAGACACAAAGTTATCGGATTGGCCCTTTTTTCTGCCATACTTCCCGCATCAGCCCTAATCTTCCTCCTCGTAATAAAAGAAGAACCCCTCGCAGCTTTTATTAAAACAGAAATTACAAATCTGGTTACATCAAACTTTAACGCAACCGTTAAAGATATCTACTCAAGCTGCCAAACTGCAAATGACCTACTTAAAAAACAACTCGAAGGTACCGCAAATGTTACTAATTACCTCGTACAAAAACTAGGCGGGTTTCACTTAAACTACATCAACGAAGTTCACTGGACAGCAGTCAACGAAGATACCTTGAAATCTACAGAAGTTGACCTCCCTCAGATGATGATCGGCGATAACTGGCTCGGCCAAAATAAATCTTTCTCTCACACAACTCCAATTATCGACCCCATTAAAGATTTGTTCACCGGAACCACTATCAGCATTTACCAAAAAATGAACGAAAATGGTGACATGCTCCGAGTCGCCTCCAACCTCAGTGAATCAAATCACGAACGTGCCATTTCCCTATATCGACCAGCAATCAATGCTAACGGCAAACACGATCCCGTAATCTCCGCTCTTATGCAAAACAAATCCTACATCGGATCCGTTTACATCTTCAACAATTGGTATCTATCAAATTTTGAACCCATTAAAAATGATAAAAACGACGTCATCGGGGCTCTCGCTATCAGCTTCCGACAAGACAATATCGAAAGCCTAATCCATGCAATTGAAAACATTACCGTTGGAAACAACGGCTATGCTTGGGTTATTAAAGGCCACACAAACAAAGAACAGCTCTCCGATAATATCATTATCAAATCAGCCAACGTAGACAAATCCCTCATCATTAATGATGAATCTCATGCAATCTATGAAAAAATCCACCAAAATGCACACAATCTAAAAAAACGGGAAATCGGAAAAGAAACTGCCAGCTGGCGAGATCCAATCGATACAACAACTTCCAAGAAAACCATAGCCTACGCCTACTTTCAAGACTGGGACTGGGTAATCGGAGTGACTGCTTACGATCAAGATTTTTCTGCTTCCTACTCCCGCATAAAAGCACTCTTCAACCAATTAAAAACAGCCGTCCTCTTAGGAACCCTCATCACCCTCATTGCAGTAGGAATCATCGCTTTCTATTTTGGAGGCCTCATCATCAAACCAATTACCGCTTTAACTACAATCGCAGTCCGCGTTGCTGAAGGCAATATAGAAGCCGCTGTTGCACTCATCGAACGCATGAATAACGAAAAAGACAAGTCCCTAGCAAATACCAACAACCGTAATGATGAAACAGGCGACCTCTGCCGCGCAATCATCGCTATGACCGCCAATTTAAATAGAATCATCGGCCAAGTCAAAATCTCAAGTATCCAACTAATTTCAACCGCAACTGAAATCTCAGCAACTTCAAAAACACAAGAAACCACCGTTAACGACTTCGGTGCTTCAACAAACAAAATTGCCGCCGCTGTTAAACAAATCTCTTCTACCTCTCAAGAACTCTTTAACACAATGAGCAACGTTTCTAATGTAGCAAATGAAACCGGCCAAATGGCCGATGCCGGATTAAGCGAACTCTCCGGCATGGAAAATACAATGAAAAACCTCACAAATGCTACAACCTCGATTTCTTCAAAACTCGCTGTTATATCCGACAAAGCAGGTAACATCAATAGCGTCGTTACAACAATTTCTAAAGTCGCTGGCCAAACAAACCTACTATCCCTCAATGCCGCAATCGAAGCCGAAAAAGCAGGCGAATACGGCGTAGGCTTCGCCGTCGTTGCTCGTGAAATTCGTCGCTTAGCTGACCAAACAGCCCTCGCTACATTAGACATCGAACAAATCGTCAAAGAAATGCAATCAGCCGTATCCGCCGGTGTCATGGAAATGGATAAATTTACAGAAGAAGTACACAGCGGCGTACTCGAAGTCGGCCAAATCAGCGAGCACCTCCAAAAAATTATCGTCCAAGTTCAAGAACTTTCACCCCGCTTCGTCGCAGTTAAAGAAGGAATGCAATCCCAATCTCTAGGCGCACACCAAATCAGCGACGCAATGGCCAGCCTCACTGACACTGCTTACAGAACATCCAATTCCTTGAAAGAATTCGAAAAAGCCACTCAATCTTTACACAAAGCGGTTGACGCTCTTCGCAACGAAATCACTCGCTTTCAGCTCTCAGACACCAACTCGCTGGGAACTATCTTCATGACCAATGACCATTAAACAAATTTCATGCTCCTTGTCAAATTCAAGATCGGCGATAACTATTACGCCATAAATACAGACGATGTTATTGAAATTATTCCTGCTATCCCATTCCGCCCAATTCCAGGAACCCCCGATTTCTTTGCTGGCATCTTTGACTACCATGGACAAATTGTAAGTGTCATCGACGTCTCCCGCCTCACTATTAATACCCCCTCAATACTACGCTTAAGCACTCGTATAATCCTGCTCGACTTCCCTTTCAAAAATAAAAAAACAATCTTAGGATTGTTAGCCGAAGACGTCACAGACGTTATAGACGTAGAAGATTCCTCATTCCAAAACACCGGCATTTCTTCAGAAAAAGCCCCCTTTCTCACCTCCGTTTGCAAATATGAAGGCAAATTAGTACAGCTCATTCAAATTGAAAAATTGTTTTCAAAAGAACTTCAAGAAAAAGTATTTTCATTATTTGATCATGCAAAATGAACTACCCACTTCTATAATACAACGTATAGAAGACTATTGCGGCATCGACTACCAATTAATTGGAAAAGCATCTATCACCGCTATCATAAAAAAACGAATGATTGAATGCTCACTACCCCACGAACATGCCTATTTCGACTATCTATCAAAAAACAATGATGAATTTATTACCTTTGTCGAAAATCTACTCATCCCCGAAACCTGGTTCCTTCGAGACACAAATCCATTTTTATATCTTAACCATTTTTCTAAAAAATTTGAAATAAACAAAACTTTCTTAAGAATCCTCAGCATACCTTGCGCCACCGGCGAAGAACCCTACTCCATCGCTTTCACCCTCCTCAATGCAGGATGGTCCACTAATAACTTTTCTGTTTACGGCATCGATCTTGGAAAAAAATTTATTGAATTTGCACAAAAAGGCATCTACTCCAATAAATCCTTCTACCCACAAGACTACTGCGAAAAATCAAAATATTTTGACCAAACTCAAGACAATTTTTTCTCCATCAAAAAATCCATACAAAACTCCGTTCACTTCTTACACGGAAACATCATCGACCCAAACCTCCTAAGCTCAGAACCACTATTTCATGCAATCTTTGCAAGAAATATCCTCATCTACCTCTCCACCCAAGCCCGAAAAAAAGCACTCGCTAACATCGATCGCCTCCTCCTTCCAAACGGACGCCTCTTCTTAGGCCACGCCGACGATATCTCTCTCCTATCCAATAAATTCAAACCCTCAGGCCCCCCATCCGCATTCGCTTTCGAAAAATCTCCACCTACCCAAAAAAACCTTACCCCCCCCCCAACCTAAACTACCTCCAAAAAAATACCATCCCAAAAATCCACTCCCCTCCACCAATCCTCAACCAACAACTACAAACTCCCAACTCCTCGAACAAGCTCAACACTTTGCAAATCAAGCACTCTTTCAACAAGCCAAAGACCTCACCAATAAACATATCAAAATTCATGGACCATCCGCAGACGCTTACTTTCTCATAGGTCAAATCCTCGCAGCTCAAAATAATCTCGACTCCGCCGAAAATGCCTACAAAAAAGCCATCTACCTAAACAACCAACACCTAAATGCACTCTTTCAACTCGAACTTCTCTACATCGGAAAAAATGACTTAAAACAAGCTAAAATATTGCACGATCGCCTAATTCGACTTAAAAATAACAACCTACGTTCAGAATAAAAAAAGATGAAAAACAAATCTATTTTGACCGGAAAAATTTCGAGAATTTTCGAAGTACCTTGGGGTGCATCGAGAAAATTCGTTTGCTTTTTTCTCATCCCAAATTCACGCTAAATAATAATCCATATGTCCGAAATTAAAAAAAATCCCCCATCTCTCCATCCTCACGAAAATGATGAACTTTACGAACTCGTTCATCAAAACGAAATTTATAGTTCAACCCTACTACATCGCCCCTACCCTGAAAATTACAACGCAGACTCCATCCAATCACTCAAACAACCCATCATCGAAGAATCTATCCCCAAAAAATCACTTTTAGTCTTTCGCATCCAAAACGAATGGCTAGCACTCCCCTCTCACTGCATTAAAGAAATTACTCAACCCACTTTTGTTCACACCCTCCCACACACAAATAACCCCATCCTCTTAGGCATAACCAATGTACAAGGAGATCTTCTCATCACCATCTCCATGCAAAATTTATTAGGCATTACCAACTCCACTCAAAAAACCCCAGGAACCTACATCTACAGCATGTACACACGCAATATCGTATTTGGATGGAAATCTGATATCTTCGTATTCCCAGTAGACGAAATCTATGGACTCTCTTACATAAAATTAGACAGCATCGAACCCATACCCATCAGCATCCTTAAATCTCTAAAAAACTTTTTTACTGGAATATTTACCCTACCCAATGATGTCTTATCCGTCGGCTTACTTAATGAACAATTAATTATTAACAGCCTTCATAAAAACTATCTATGAGCGACCTTCATCAATATAATCCAAAACTATTAGAACTTTTTAAACAAGAAGCCGAAACTCATATAAGATTCATCAGTCAAAATCTCCTCGACTGGGAAGAAGATATGTCCAATCTCGAAAAAATCCAAGGTCTAATGCGCGCAGCCCACTCCCTAAAAGGCGCCGCTCGCATCATCGGCCTCACAGAATTTAGCCAAATCGCACACACCCTAGAAGACTGCTTCGTCGCCGTTCAAAAAGGCAATCTTACCCTTAAAACTACAGACTTTGACACCCTCCTCGAATGCATCGACTTCCTCTCCCAAATTATTAACCTACCAAACGATGACCTCCTCAATTGGCCCGGAAACCAACGCGAAAAACTCAAATCCATAGAAAACTCCATAATCAATATTATCAAAAACACCCAACCCCCCTCAAACCCCGAAAATACCAAACCCAATAAAGATAACACCGAATCCGCAATTTTTACCCTCCTAAAAAATGAAGTTATTGCCCAAACAAACCTCATCAAATCACATCTAGAACTCTTAAAAAATAAAACCCCAACACCCTCTGATATAAACCTCCTCTCCACTGCCGTCCTCTCTATTAAAGGTGCTAGCAACGTCGCAGGCCAAAAAAAAATCGAAAATATCGCCCTTTCCCTCGAACAAACCCTCAATCACCTCCTTAATAAAGAAATCTCCTTCGACTCTAACCTCATTCAACAAATCCTATCCTCATTACAAGACCTCCTCAACCTAACCTCAAACAAACCAATCGAACTGCCCCAAACCCCCCTTTCAATTCCCCCAAGTGCTTCACCAACACCTACTCCAAAAAAAGAAATCAGTCCCAAACCCAATCATCAACCTCCCCCCCCCATAAAACCAGCCGATAACCATGACCCAGATCAATTTGTCCGCATCTCCGCAACCAACCTCAATCACCTCATGGGCCTCGCTGCAGAATCCCTCGTTGAAACCAGACGCCTCGAACCCATAAAACAAGGCCTACTCCAACTCAAAACCCTCCACCACCAACTCGCCGACCTACTCAGCCTCTCTCAAAAACTTCCCGATAACCTCAAAATCGAAACTGTCGACCATCAAGCCACTCAAAATCTCAAACAATACCACTCCATCCTCCAAAATCAACTAGACATCTTTGATACCTTCACCAAAAATAACGGCATCCTCTCCGCCAAACTTTATAACGAAGTCCTCTCCAGCCGCATGCGCCCCTTCGCCGAAGGAATTCATGCATTCCCCCTCCTAGTAAGAAACCTCGCCCGCTCCCTCAATAAAAACATCTCCCTCGAAATAATCGGTAAAGAAACCCCCATCGATCGCGATATCCTAGAAAAACTCGAAGCCCCACTCAACCACATCATTCGCAACGCCTGCGACCACGGCATAGAACCCCCACAAGAACGCCTCGCCTCAGGAAAAAATGAAAAAGGAAAAATTAAAATCGATGCCCGACACCGCGGCGGCATGCTCATCCTCACCATCTCCGATGACGGCTACGGAATCGATAAAGAACAAGTAAAAGAAAAAATTATCGCTCAAAACCTCCTCCCTCAAGAAATCGTATCCACATTGAGAGATGAAGAAATTTTTGACTTCCTCTTCCTCCCCGGCTTCTCAACCGCAAAAAATGTAACCGACATATCAGGCCGAGGCGTAGGACTCGACGTCGTCCAAAAAACCATTCAAGAAATCAGCGGAAAAATTACCATCACCTCCACCAAAAACTCCGGAACCACTTTTTCCCTACAACTACCCATCACCCGATCCGTCCTACGCGCCCTCTCCGTCGAAATCAATAACGAACCCTACGCAATCCCCCTAAGCCAAATCGAACGCATCCTACGCATCAAACAAAACGATATCCACACCCTAGAAAACAGAGCCTATTTCCACCTAGAAGGAAACAATATCGCAATGTTCTCCGCTTGGCAAGTCCTAGGCCTCCCCCCCTCCTCCTTCCTCCACGAAAATACCATCTCCGTCGTCATCCTTCGCGAAAAAGAAAACATCTACAGCCTAGTCGTCGACAAAATCCTCAGCGAAACCGAACTCGTCGTCCGCCCCCTCAACGCCAAACTCGGTAAAGTCCCCTGTGTCTCCGCCACCTCAATCACCAACGAAGGCATCCCCATCCTCATACTCGACGTCGAAGACCTACTCAAATACATCGAAAAACTACTCATGGGAACCACAATCATAGAATCCTTCCCCCCCCAAAATCATTCCAAAAGATACACCAAAACCGTCCTCGTCGTCGACGACTCCCTCACCATACGCGAAACCGAACGCAGACTCCTCCAAAACGCAGGCTACCAAGTCAACATCGCCCTCGACGGCCTAGACGGCTGGAACTCCCTTCGCACAACCAACGTTGACCTAATAATCACCGATATCGACATGCCCAGAATGAACGGCTTCGAACTCATCGAACTTATTAAAAAAGACCCCCTCCTTAAAGAAATCCCCATCATCATCATTTCATACAAAGACAGACAAGAAGACAGAATCCACGGCATGGAAGCCGGCGCCAATTACTACCTAACCAAAAGCAGCTTCAAAGACCAAACCTTCATTAACGCTGTAAAAGACCTTATCGGAGAACCCATCCAATGAAAATCGCCACCGTAAATCATCTAAAAATCACCCAAGATACTCTCAAACAACTCATCTCCTCTCAAACTAACCACGAACTCATTTGGGCCACCGACAATGCACCAGATACCCTAAAAAACATCATAAACAACCCACCCGATCTCCTCCTCCTAGATCTCTCCCTACAAACAACCTCCGGCGCTGAATTAACTCGCCTAATCATGCAATCATCCCCCTGCCCAATCCTCATCCTATCTACAACAATCGAAGGCAACTCCAATCTAATATA
>Ga0207144_1008_pt1 | contig 49268 bp, 41 predicted proteins | sample Alteio_BWMinHeat_FD_153583 | JGI IMG/M metagenome (GOLD analysis project Ga0207144, IMG submission 153583) | Enriched cells from forest soil in Barre Woods Harvard Forest LTER site, Petersham, Massachusetts, United States -... | ecosystem: Environmental > Terrestrial > Soil > Temperate forest >...
TAGCTATGGTGAAAAAAGAACTGGATAAACTCTTGAAGGGGTTGTTTGCGGAGGAGGTTCCGAGGATTGTTTTAGATAATGGGCTGATCGTGCTTGCAAAAGAAGATAGGAGTGCGGAGGTTGTTGCCGTTCAGGTATGGGTTAAGACGGGGAGTATTCACGAGGGGAAATACTTGGGATCAGGGATATCGCATTACTTGGAGCATATGCTTTTTAAAGGAACTGAGAAGCGAGGTTATAAGCAAATTAGCGACGATCTGCAGAAAGTGGGAGCGAATGTTAATGCGTATACGACGTTTGATAGAACCGTTTATTATGTTAATGGCCCAATTGAGTCGCTTGAGAGGTCGATGGACGTGCTGTCTGATATTATTTTCAATTCGGTTGTTGATGATACAGAAACGATTAGAGAGCAGTCCGTAATTTTAAGAGAGATTGATATGGGATTGGATGATCCTGATAGGCAGTTTTCAGAAGCCTTTTTTAAGACAGCATTTAAGGAGCATCCATATCGGCTACCTGTGATTGGTGAACGGGCTATATTTCAGCAAATTACACCGGCGGACTTGAGATCTTATTACAAGGCGCGATATGTACCAAACAATATGGTGCTTGTTGTTGTGGGATCGTTCGAGAAATATAATTTATTTGAGTTGGCAAAAAAATACTTTGGGCAGGCGAGCCCTCGGGCAATCGCTCCGGTATTTATTCCCCAGGAAAGTCCACAGCTGGCACGGCGGAGTTTTTATAAAGGAGGGGATTACGAGATTGTTAGGGGAGGTATTTCATATAGAATTCCTGCACTGAGTCACGAAGATACTCCAGGATTGAGTATTTTGGCAAATCTGTTGGGTCAGGGGGAAAGTTCGCAGCTATGGCAAAAGTTACGAGAAACGGAAAATTTAGTGCATGACATAAGCGCGAGTATTTGGAGTCCTGGAAGTTCTGGGTTATTCATGATTTCGTACACTTGTGAATCAGGAAAACGAGAAAAAGTTGAGCAAGCAATAGCAAAAGAAATTGAGCGATTTTACGAAGAAGAAATCACACAGGAGAGAGTTGAAAAAACAGTAACGCAGGCGATTGTTGGGGAGATAAATAACAGAAAAACAATGAGTGGCCAGGCGAGTAAGTTTGGAGCAGCTGAGGTGGTTATTGGGGATTTGAATTACCCGAAAGTATTTATAGAATATCTTAAACAGGTAACACCTGAGCAGCTGAAAGTTTTAGTCAAAAAATATCTTATACCCCAGACCTGCACACAGGTTGCACTAGAACCTGAAAGAAAAGAAGTAGAGAAATTAAAAAGGCGAGAAAAACAAGCGATACCAGACTTTGAAAAGATTATATTGAAAAATGGAGTTCGTATTGTGCTTCAATCTTTTAGTAATGTGCCTAAGACACATATTCGAATAGGTCTTCTTGGTGGGCCGCTTTATGAGGCTGAGGAGATTCGTGGAGCAACGGGTGTGCTGGCGACAATGTTTACGAAGGATACTGAAAAACGTTCGGCGCTAGAAGTGGCACAAGCGGTTGAAAATATTGGAGGTAGCTTTGGTGAATTTGCAGGGAACAACACATTTGGACTGAGTATTGAGGTACTTCCAACGGATATTGAATTAGCTTCTGATCTTTTAAGAGAGGCGTTATTGAAGCCAATTTTTAAAAAAAAGCAGTTCCAGACTGAGCGAGAAGCGCAGATTGCGTCAATTCGTGAAGAATTGGATGATATTACGGATAATGGGATGAGGTATTTACGAGAGCTTTTTTTCGGCGACCATCCGTATCGGGACGATCCTCTTGGAAGAATAGAGACCTTGGAAAAACTTAGTTTAGCGCAATTAACTGATCACTATAAGACGCTTCTTTCCCCTAGCAATATTGTTGTAAGTGTTTCTGGGGAATTCGAACGAGACAAGCTAGTGAATGAATTGTCTACGTGGCTTGAAACAATTCCTGAGGGAAAAGGAGTTGTTGGTATTAGCTACGATTTTAAGAATCCTTCCAAGCCTGGAAATCACGAAAAACGGCTTGATAAAGAACAAGTTGTGATATTTGAAGCCTATTGTGGAGTGGGTGTAACGGACCGAGACTTTGAAGTCGGAGAGCTTTTAGATGAGTTATTTAGTGGAATGTCGAGTAGGCTTTTCGTAAAGGTTCGGGAGGAACAAGGAATGGCCTATTTTATTGGGTCGAGTAGGATGACGGGGCTAAAAACTGGGATGTTTTATTTTTATGGTGGAACGAGTACGGAAAACTACCAAAAAGTTTTCCAAGAAATAGAGAATGAAATAGAACGAGTCAAACGGGGTGATATTAGCGACGAGGAAGTGGAGCGTTGTAAGGCTTGCCTAAAATCAGGACAGCGGTTGGGACTGCAAACACCGGGGTCGAGGGCTGCACAGGCTTTATTAGATACTATTTATGAACTTCCGGTCAATAACTGGAGGGGTTATAGTGAGCGGATTGATAAGATAACGAAGGAGCAGCTTCAAGAATTTGCTATAAAGCACATTAAGAAATCGAATAGAGTAAGGTTAGCTATTGGTAAGGTAGTAGTTGGTGCATGAAATTTGCTATGAGCAAGGAAACCTAAGTTTTTGGAGAGTCTTAGACTTCTAGAAAACTCATAAGAAATAAATTATGCGCGGATTCCGGGTACTTCTTTATTTGAAGATTTGTTTTCTTTAGGGGAGGCGCCTTCTCCGTGTTGAACGGCCTCGAGGGTGTTGATCCAGAGTTCAGCGGTGTTGATAAAGCCTTCGAGAAGTTCTTGGAATTTGGGGAAGTCGATGAAACGCATAGGGGTTTGGTAAGACATGAGGACTTCGCGGGTTTCGTCATCGACACCGATGGTTGCGCCTCCGGTTCCCTGCCAAAATAGATTTGCTTTTAAAAGACGGGGATAAAGGTCTATAGTTTTATCTTGGTCGATTGTACCAAGTTGGGCAAAGAGCATAAGGATTTCGTTTTCTTCATTGTACTGAAGGTGTGTTATGATTTTATCGTCGAAACCTAGGCAACAGTAGTTATCCTTATCAGGAGCGAGATCTGCGAGGCCGACAGCTTGGCCAAGTTCACTGAGTAGTTGTTTATAGTTTTCTAATGACATAATATAAGAAGTTGATGGTTAAATGAGGCAACGATGAAATGGGGTACAGCCCGCCCTATAAAGTGTTCCTAACTTAATGAGAGCATGAATCATTGAATAAGTAAAGATATTTTTAAAGGGATTTTGCATTATTGGTTTTGGGTTGGGGATTTGGATGCTTCTTTGGACAAAGCAGTATATACGGTTTCACCAAAATGACGTGCTATAGATGAGGAATCTTCTGTGTCTGGGAGCACCATGTATACCTTGCCCAATTGGTAACCTCTTGAAGCTTCGTCAGATACAGCGTGTGTAACAGGCTCTGCATGCCATGACAAGAATTCTTCTACGACATTAACGTGTTGAACAAGCGTATTTGCGCGCTCGTGAATAGGAATATCTTCTTCGTTTCTTAGATACTCTCGGGTTCCAAGGCCCAGTCCAGCAGAATTAAGGCAATATGTTTTAAGATTATGAGCGATGCCAGCAAATTGTGCCAATGCACCTCCTTGGGAGTAGCCGGCAAGGACCAACTGATCGCCATATTGTTTTTTTAAATGTTCTACGAGCTCCATAGATTTTAGGTAGAGTTCAGGTACCCCACCCAAAAGACCTTGCTCAATATTTGCTTTCCAGCCTCGCAACATGCGCTTTCCAACATGGGCTTCGGTTCCGGCAAAGGCTAATACCATTTTATTGTCAGGCCCTTGAAACAAAGCAGCTTTGAGACCAAGCTCTGGTATTTTAATGAGTTTGGTCTCAGGATTATATGAAAAGCCTTCGGGTAAATCGTTTGAGGGATTCACTTCAGCGTAAGTATAACCTTCAGGAAGAGCGTATGCAGGAGATTGCGTTTCTTTTAACTTTGCATCACACTCTTTTTTACCAAATTGTGCCAGACTTGTTAAATTGGCATAAAGGAGGAATTCTTCTGCTTTCTCTCTAACACAGGTTTGAACTGGACGAAGGCCATTTGTTTTAACATCTTTTGCAGCGTTACTAACGCTCTCATCCCTATCTTTACACAAGTTATCCAAAATTGCTAAAAGTTGAGGTTTACATTCATTCCAGATTACTTCTATTCGACAAAGTACTTGTATCATCTCTGAGACTGCTGCTCGGATTCTAGGTAACACGTTCTTAGCCAATTTGTTAAGATCAATAATGAATGATTTTAGATCATCATTTGAAGGTTTAGCTACATCTCTGGCAGATATTGGGGTTTTGGAAGAGGATATAGGTGAGCTTGATGGTCGGTGAGCTCTTGAAGCTGTGGGCTTATTGGTATCTAATTCTACCGGCCTGGTCGTTGAGGCAGGGGTTCTTGGCCTAGGAAGCGGCTTCGAAGATGAACGGGGTACTTTACTCATATTGTCATACAGAAACAATGATATAATATAATTAATCCTACGTCAAAAATATAAATTAATCAAACATGATACGATGAATATAAATTAATTAATTGACAACTATAATAAAATTACTCATAATTCGGCGATAATCAAAATCATACAAAAAAACATGAATACTATAAAACACAACAACAACCCATTAATAATTGAAATAAAAAAAGAAATAAGTGAAATCAAAGGACAAATATCTAGTCTTCAGCTTATAATAGATGAGGGATTAAGTACCCCTGAAATACAATCAGAGATACAATCACTAAACGATAAAAAAATACTTTTTAAAGCACAGCTTAGACGCGCAGAAGCTGAAATTAAAAAAATAGAGCTAGAAAACGAATTTAAACAAATAGAAGAACGTTCATTAACTAACATTCAGAACATTGATGAAAATACGTTAAACATAGCTTCTTTAAAGAAAGGGATTGAGGATTTAAAAAATCAAAAGAAGAGCTTAAAATTACTAAAAAAAGAACATTGCAAAGAGGTTTCACCTGAAGATATTAAAAAATGCAAAAAGGAAATCGAAAAACAAAAAAAAGAAATTAAAAAAATCAGGGACTCTAATAAATTATTATTAACATCAAATTCCAAAAATTCAGTAAGACACGAAATATTAAAAGCTGAGATATTCAACCTGGAAGAAACGACTCGATTAAAGAATCAGCTTAGTGGATGCAAATTAGCGCTCAAACAGCTACACAGAAATTTGGCTGGCTCGATCGTCAATAAGGTAGATATCGAAAAAGAGGAAGCATTAATTAAAGCTGAGATGAAAGATATCATTAAAAACCTCATTCATACAGAAAGTTTCTTGAAAGTAAAAACTGAATTAATAAGTGCGAAAAATACTTTAGCTACACTTGAATATTTAAAAAATGATAATATTGAAGTGCCTAAAAAAGAAATTAAAGAAACAAAGAAATTAATTAAAAAACTTGAGTTTCAAATCAATGCGGAAGTTAAAAAAACGAATCTTCAAAAAGAGCTAAAAGAAGCAAATACTGAATTAGTAGATTTAAAATCTTGTGTTGGGATTGCAGGAATAGAAGATATATCAGGGGCAGTAAAAGAATTAGAAATAAAAATTGCTCAGCTTAATATTGAAGTTGAAAAAATCACAACAAATAACCTAGGCGTAGCAAAGCCTAATTCAAAACCGGAGAATAAAGCATTGGATGCTAATGAGGGAACTGCTGCGGTAGAAACTTCGGAATCTTGGACTACGTTGGTGGCAAAAGAGTTGAAAAAATGGCTTGCAGAAAATATTGTTACGCAAGCTTTAAGTTCTGACATACAAGAAACCATAGTGTCTACTGCATTATTGAGCTTAACAAATGCAAATTTAATTCCATCGAATAGCACAAGTAATGAAAACGCGGATGTACAAAGTAAACTACAAGAGGTAGCAACTGGAGCGTGTGAAAAGTTCTGCATGACGCAAGTATTTCAGTATTTAGTAACGAGTAATCCTATATTTTCAGCTGCTTACGGAGTTTCAATTATTGCAAGCCACTGTATTTTGGGGGATGGGCAATTATCAACACTGATAAACAAAGTAAAAAGCTTTGTAATTGGTGAAACGATAAAATTAGCAGGAACGACATTTTTAGGAGGTTTGGTAACAGGAGGAGTAGGAACACTTTTGGCAATCCCTGCAGGAATGTACCTTGCTTATAATACTGGATTGCGATGGAATAATACGACATCGACAACAGAAGAAAATGATGGAGAGGAAGCTGCTGGACAATTAATAAACCCATTGCCTACTGAAACCCTATCAGCCGCGGTAACGGATATGATTGCTGATTTTACTGTAGACACGATCTATAAAAAAATCTGTTCTTAATTCAAAACTGAGACATCTCAGTATATAGAAAAGTTTATTATTAATCGGGCCCAATTGTAAAATTGGGCTCGATTATATAAAATTTAGATCATATATAAGAGATCATGATTGTGCATGGACTGGAAAATATTGAAGAGCTTCCCGAGGGGGAGATTCATTTGGCAATAGGAAGCTTTGATGGGGTGCATTTAGGGCACCAAAAATTAATTGATGCTGCGATTGAAGCGGCACGAAAATCAAAGGGGATTTCTGTAGTATTAACATTTTGGCCGCATCCAACGGTTGTTTTAAAGAAACAAAACCCGACGCTTACGATAATGCCTCCGGAGGTAAAAAATCACTTCCTAGAAGAAAGAGGAGTGGACGTGGTGATTCAAGAGGCGTTTACAGAGAATTTGGCAATGACGAGTGCGAAAGAATTTATTGAAATGCTTAAAAAAACATTTCCTGAGCTTAAGATGGTGTATGTGGGAGAAAATTTTCATTTTGGGCATAAGAAGGAGGGAGATGTTGAATTTCTGAGAAAGGAAGGAGCGGGGCTTGGATTCAGTGTTCTTCAGGAGCCTTATGCGACATATAAGGGAGAAATCATCAGTAGTTCTCGAGTAAGAGAGGCATTACATAAAGGGCAAATAGAAGATGCGAATGAAATGTTGGGCTATGCTTACTATAGCACGGGTTTGGTGATAGAGAAAGAAATGAAGAAAGAGTACCCTACCCTCAATATTGTGTGGAGGCCTGAGTTAAAGCCACGTTATGGGGTATATGCAATTAGGGCAAAGGCTGGAAAGAGTAAAGAGTTTAAGGGCATCGCGAATTATGGAATTGCGCCAACGGTAAAGAATGATGCCGATCCTATGCTTCAGGTGCATTTATTTGAAACTGAAGAATGGGGGGTGGGAGATTTTATTACGGTGGAATGGCTGCATTTTATACGTTCCGAGGAGAAATTTGAATCAAGAGAGGCTCTCGAGAGACAAATTAAAAAAGATATTGAAGAGGCTAAGAGTACGCTTAAATACTTATATTAATTCCACGGCGCAAATAGGTAGGAATATCAATATCTTCGCCATTTATCAAAATACGTTCAGTTTGCCCAAAATAACCTCTTTGGCAGCCAGAATCATCGAAATCCGTGGGATCACCTGCAATATGCTTTTTAGTTGTTTTGCGTTTTTTATTATTAGATACGGGAGGAAGGTCATCAAATAGAAACTGCTGCTGAGGATGTTGAAAAGATTCTGGCTTAGAACGATTACGTTGTGAACTTCTGAGAGATCCTTTATTTATATCGGTGACGCCAATAGTGACGATTTCGACAAAGTTTTCCAGAGACTCATCGATAATGGCGCCAATGATGGTATTATCTTTACTATTGAAATGAGAGGTAAGAAATGAGCCTATGTGATTAACATCTTGCAAGGATAAATTTCTACCACCGGTGATATTAATAAGGAGGCTATCGGCACGTTGAGATGCGTTGGGTATGTGTAGCAATGGACAAAAAGTGAGATCATTCAAAGCATTTGAAATGAAATCTACGCCTTGCCACTTTCCGATGCCAAATAAAGTCTGGCCTCCACTCATTTGAAATACCTTTTTAAGAGCGGCGAAATCAAGATTGATAATACCAGGCTTATAGAGCATATTTGTAACAGAGTGCACAGCGCGACTGACCCAGGAATTGGCATGTTGAAATGCCTCAGCGACTGTGGCTTCTGAGGGAAGATTTTGAAGAATAAGATCGTTGGGGAGCGTGATGGTAGCGTGAGAAACAAGTCGAAGAAGACCGAGATTTTTTTGAGCGAGCTGATGTTTATGGCCACCTTCAATAGTAAATGGGAGAATGGCGATGGCGATAACGAGAGTACCTTGCTTGAAGGCCAATTCTGCTATTAAAGAGGAAAGACTCGAACCGACGCCGCCTGCAAGCCCTACGACGAGGAAGAGTAAGTCAACGTTTTGAATTAGAGCTTCGATTTTTTCTTTATCACTTTCAGCAGCTTTAAGAGCGAGAGCGGGGTCTCCTCCCGAACTTAGTCCTCGAGTAACGCTATGGCCGACCATTAGTTTCTCTTCAACTTCGACAGATTGAAGTGATTTAATGTCTGTATCGATGACTGCGTAGGAAATAAAACGATTTGGTTGCCTAAGAAGCTCTCTAATGGCGTTGCTTCCGGCACCTCCAATTCCAATGACTTTTGATCGGACTGATTCCATGAAATTATGCAATATTAAGAATTTTAGCGACTCTATTTAAAATACCAGATTTTTTAATTTTAAGGGCTCCTCGTTTTTCCTTACTTCGCAATGCGTAATGGAGGAGGCCTAAGACGGTACTATATTCAGGGTCTCGAAGATTATCGCAGGCCCAGGAGGGATTATCGCCAAGGCGAGCATCAACACCAAAAACTTCCCTAGCAACTAAATCTAGTCCTAATAAGCGAGAAGTGCCTCCGGTTAAAATAACACCAGCGGTTAAATTGCTAGCATGAGAACGGGTTTCGATTTCTGAACGAATAATTGAAAAAAGTTCTTTAATTCTTACATTAACAATTTGAGAAACAGTATGCTTACTGATGCTTCTTGGAATCTGAATGCCTTCACTAGAAATAAGAACGACATCAGTCAGACCATCAAATACTGCATTAGCGTATTGTTTTTTTATGGCTTCAGCTTGATTCCGATCAATGCGAAGCCCAAGACTAAGATCATTAGTCAAGTGATCTCCACCAATTGGGATAACGCCTGTTTGAATAACATAACCGCCACGGTAGACAATATAATCGCTGGTTCCACGACCGATATCGATGACCAAAGTACCATTTATTTTTTCGGTTTGGCTAACAACCATTGAGCCAGAAGCGATACTTGAGATTATCACGTCTTCAACTTTAATTCCGAATGTATTAACGAGATGCATATGATCGCGGACTTTACTGAGGTCACCATGAACAGACCAATAGCCTACTTGAAGCTTTTGTCCGTACATGCCTAAGGGATTTGTGATAACTCGACCATCGAGCATGAATGGATTTTGAATATGATGAATATAGACTCGGTCGTCGGGAAGCTGTTTGTTTTTGGCGTCTTTTATGACACGATCGATATCATCTTGAGTTACGTGACTGTTAGAAGAACTGACGGTTACTGAGCTTTCGTTAAAAAACCCCTGCAAATGATATCCAGTTTGTGATAGGAATACAGAGCTCAAGTTAATGCCCGCCTTATCTTCTGCAGCCATAATGGCTGCGTGCGTCACACTGCTAGCGGCTTCAAAATCGATAACATTACCTTTAATTATTCCTTGGGACGGGGATTCACCAACACCAATAATATTAAGACCCTGACCATCAGTAAGTTCACCTATAGCGACAACCACTTTAGCTGTACCGATTTCTATAGCTCCAACGATAGTATCCTTATTCATTATACAAAATTTTTCATTAATTTCTAAAAACTCTATGGGGTAGCAGCGACTTTGACTACAGCTTGACTTTCTAAGGAAAGGTCGATGCGTTCAATTGTCGCCAATTTTTGTTTAGAAGCGTATGAGATGATGGCATTAAGGCGGTTAAGCTGCAATTCAAATTTATCTGGAGCAAAAACAATTTTACCCATGTTTTTTGTTTGAACTTCGATGAACGAGCCTAAAGCCGTATTTCCATATTGACAATATTCTAGAGAAACACTTTTCCAGTATTTGTAGAGGTGGGGCGACTCTATACGAGCACATCGAAGAAGTTCAGACAAACAATCCATGTGTGATATCCTTCTAAAAGAATTGCCGGACTTATGCAAGCAAATACCTGTCAAATAAGGAAGATCTTTTAAATTTTTTGCTGTGTAGCCATAGCCTTTAAAAATATATCCATCGTCTGAAACTAAAAGTCCTTGACGTTTTCCAGCTTTATCAAGGGCTACAACTTTAAGAATAGGCTTGAGCTCATTAATTGAAATTTTGAGAGTATCTGGAAATTGCCTTTCAACGGCTGCACTACGAACTTGACCGAGTGTTTCTAGGCGCTTTTTCAGAGCAAAGATATCGATATCCATGAGGCTCGCCTCCTTGTTCAGGCTAATAACTGGAAGCAATTGGTGTTCTGTAAGTGCACCATCACTTTCTATGCTGATATGTTTGATAGGGGAAGCGAAGAAATGGGTAAACGAATTTTTTCTATATAAAAAAATTGTGATTACGATTAAAGCAAGCAGGGCCGAAGTACCTACAATAAGTGATGTTATTTTAAGTAGCGCCAAAAATCGACGTTTTTTTGACTGTGAGCTAACGCCTCGCAGCCCCGACTGCTCAATACTACGCCAACTATTATCAGAGAATGAAGTTTTTTGTTTTTTTTTAGTCATCAGTATGCGATAACTTGCTTTATCCTTTATCCCAATTTTTCCCCAAAAAAAGAACTTCTGGCTCTAAAAAAACACCACTTGTTTTATGCACTCTATCCTGAATTGTACGAATGAGCTCGACAACATCATTCGAAGTGGCGCCGCCTTTATTGATAATAAAATTACAATGAATAGAAGATACTTCTGCAGCTCCGACACTAAAACCTTTTAAACCAGAAGCTTCGATAAGCCTACCGGCATAATCGCCTTCGGGATTTTTAAAAACGCATCCTGCGCTAGGTTCGCGAGGCTGAGTGGATTTTCTCTTAGTTGCAAATAAATTAAGTTTTTGACGAATGACTTCTTGATGTTGTATTTCTGAGCTTTTAAGGATTGCTCCAATGGCAAAGGAGTTTTCTAAATTTTTGCAAAAACGATATCCGAGATTTAAATCTTCCTTAAAAAACTCTTTAATATGACCATCAAGTGTAATACATTTAATACTTTCAATTACATCGAATAGCCATCCACCCATGGCACCGGCATTCATTCGAAGAGAACCGCCCAATGATCCTGGGATTCCTTCAAGAAATTCAAATCCAGCCAGACCGGACTTACAGGCATAACCACAAATTTCCTTAAGCCGTGCTCCTGCGCCAACCCAGATACGACCACCTCCTAAATCTCTAATTTCTTTCCAATGAGAGTGATTCAAACGAATGACAAGACCTTCAAATCCTTCATCTGGAACGATCAGATTAGAGCCGCGTCCCAAAATAAAAATTGGGCATTCGACGGTATAGGCTCCCTTAACTGCACGAATCAAATCATCTAAAGATACTGGTTCTATATAGAAACGAGCAGAACCACCAAGCCTCATAGTGGTTTTGGAGGCTAAGGGCTCATTTTCAGCAACCTTTGTTCCGACGTCTATCTTATTTAAAAAGGATTGCCACCAGTCAGCCCATCCTAGGTATTTTTTATATTCAAGAGCCAACAATTCAATATCACCAGCTCCGACAAACAAAAGGTTCATAGTCTCTTGTGCACCACTGGAAGGTAGTGTTTTAAAAAGTTGTTGCCGCTCATAGTCGATGAGCTTAAGTTTTCCTGAAGGCCCGTCGAAATTATCGGCAATCATTTGGCTAGTGCCGAATTCTAACCATGGTTCGCTTGCAGCATAAACGGGTAATAAAATCACGCGGTCTGCCTTATTTAGTACCTGAACAAAATCTTTATAATAGGCCTGTGTACGACTATAGCGATGGGGCTGAAACACAATAACACAAGGTCGATTAGATCTTGAACAAACATAATTCAAAAGAGCTTCGATCTCTGCGGGATGATGAGCATAATCCATCATTACCATGAAATTTTGAGATTCGTAGAGAAGCTCTTGGCGACGTTTAACACCCGAAAAACCTTCAAAAGGTTCTTCTATCAAATTATTCAAAAGAAAATGGACTACTGATAAGGCGGCCAAACCGTTATGAGCATTAAAAAGTCCCTTATTAGGAATATCACACTCAATTCTTGGTAAAAGCCCATAGGTTGATAATTTTGTATTTCCTTGTGAATTGAAGTGGAACGTTCCTCCATAGTCTCCGTCAAGACCGTAGGTACGAAAATCGCAAGGCAGGCCATTCCTTACAAGTTTTTGCAAATAAGGACAATTTTCAGGAATAAGTACAAGCCGGCGAGTTCTTGTGGAAAGGTTATAGAAAGTTTTTTCAAGGTCCTCGACTGAAGTATAGTGTGAAGGATGATCCCAATCAAAATTAATAACTAGAGTGATTTCTGGGCAGAAGGAGTCTATAGAACCGTCGCTCTCGTCGACTTCGGCCACAATCCAATCACTCGGAGAATGACGAGCAGGGAAAATTTTCGGATTACAAAATAATGCACCAAGGAAAAAAGAAAAATTAAATTTGGAAGCATTGAGGGCATGAACTAACATCGCGGTCGTAGTTGTTTTTCCGTGACTACCAACAACGGCGATGAGTTTTTTATTATTTGCAATTTGAGCTAAATAATCACCTCGACGAATGAATGGAATACCGCGCTCTTTTGCATGGACAAAAATTTTGCTAGTGAGATCAATAGCACTCGAATAGATAATACAGTCGCATGCCTCGGGAATTTGCTTACTACAATCGATTTTAACTTTATTTCTCTTAAGAATGTCAGCTACACCGGGCTGCATGTTGTCATCCATTCCAGTCACATTGCAACCGCTTTGAGCAAGATAAATTGCGAGCGGACACATTCCCATTCCGGAAATGCCTATCATGTAAATATTTTGGCCATTCTTTGTCATTAAGTATAAAAAGACTCCATCGGTGAAACCACAGGCTCCTTATAGGGACATAATGTAGCTAAATCATCCATAATCAACTTCAAATTATTCTGGATCGCTATGCTTTTAAGGTTCTGTTGTAATTTATCCAAAAGCCAATCATCAAAAATCAAACTTTCAACCTCGGAACATAACTGATCTAGGTTTTTCTCGTTCACCACAATAGTACCACCCTGCTTTTCAAAGAAATTTGCATTTTCTTCTTGATGATTATCAGCTGCAAAAGGATATGGAACTAAGATTGATGGAGTATGACAATGAGTAAACTCAGCGATACTACCGGCCCCTGCACGGGAAACTACTAGGTCTACAGATGAAAGAAGATCACCCATATCATCGATAAAAGGGGTAAAAACTGCTTGAATAAACTTTCCATTTTCTGCGGTGTAGTCGAGCTTACCCTTGCTGCATTTTCCTAGACCTGTAACGCAGTAAACGTGAATGCCCAGGTTTCCGAGATACTCAAAATTATCGACGACCCACCGATTCAAAACGGTGGCTCCCTGACTGCCACCCAAAACAAGAAGACGCTTGAGATCAGGTTGAAGATCCAATCTGTAACAAGCTGTGTGTCGTGAAATAGGTCGAATACTTTTACGAATCGGATAACCAATATGGCGAATTGTCTTCAATGAAATAGCCTTAAGATGAACACCTGGAGGCAGATAAACTCTACAAGCGAGGATACTTAATAAACGAATTGCTTTGCCTGGACGACGATTTGCTTCATGCAAGACAAGGGGATAATCATAAAAATAAGCCACCAAAGAAATGGCAACTGAAGTGAATCCTCCAAACCCGACCACAACATCTGGTTTTATTTTGCGCAACAAACGAAAGGCAAATATAATACTTTTTAATTGTTCCCAACAAAAACGAAAAAATCCTTTCAAATTAAATGAAAACCCCACACCTGGGATTCGAATAAAATTCAAGTGTGAATAATTCTGAGCAAGCCTGGAATCCACTTCCTTATTGCTAATAACCAAGTAACAATCATGGCCCTGCTCGATCAGCCCTTCGGCTAAAGCAATCCCTGGTGAAAGATGACCACCAGTTCCTCCACATGAAATAATAAACGTGCTCATAATTCACTTGGTTTAATTGGTGCTCCGACAGACCAAATTTTTAGGGCATTCAAGAGAATGCCAATAAACATGAACATTACGATTAAATTAGATCCTCCGTAACTAATAAAGGGCAAAGACATCCCTTTTGTTGGCAATAAACCCGTTACTACACCAATATTAATCAATGCCTGAAGAACAATGAATAAAAGAGATCCCACAACTAAAGAAGCATAAAACATGTCAGGTATACGGCACAAAATTAGATATCCCACTATAAAAATGCATAAAAAAAGACAAATAACGCCCAAGGTAAAATACAAACCAAGCTCCTCGCCGATGATAGGGAAAATAAAATCAGTATGTGCTTCTGGAAGAAATGCCATTTGCTGACGTCCATGCCCAAGACCGATTCCATTAATTCCACCAGCAGCAAACGCAAGAATACCTTGCCAAAGCTGATAAGCTCCATCTGCTTTATTGGACTCTATGTCCAAAAATGAGGTCAAACGACGAAGACGAACCGGGTCCAGTAATACGGCAATAAAAAATAGCCCTCCGCCCAGCAATAAAGAAGGTAATAGGTAATATAAACGAACGCCTGCTGCAAACAACATTCCAAAACCGACACATCCGCAAAGAAATGTTGTTCCAAAATCCGGCTCTAAAATAATAGAAATACATAAAATCCCGATTATAATCGAAGGGATCAAAAAACCTCGAACAAATTGCTTAATATACCTTTGTTGAATAGACAGGTAATGGGCTAAAATAAAAACCAAGGATAATTTAGCAAACTCAGAAACCTGAAAACGCATTGATCCAACACCTAACCAGCGTTGAGCACCATTGACACGGATTCCCAAGCCTGGGATTAAAACAAGAACCAAAAGCATCAATGTACCTATAGCAATAAATACGGACAAATTTCGAAATTTTTCTAAATCCATATAAAAGGTGATAACACCCATAGTAACTGCGATAACAAGCCATATTAGCTGCTTATTAAAAATTGATCGTGTATCTTGGCTAAAAGAAAGACTTGCACTTGCAAGAACTACCAAACCCAAAAATGTCAAACCAACAACCGAAAAAACCAAAACCAATCCCAGATTAATACTTTTAAAATATTCACATAAATCTTGAAGTTTCGGTATCATTTTTCATATGCCCAAAAAACTTATTCTTCCGTGGTAACAACTACTGGAATTTCTCCGGAAGATTCAAAAAGCATATCATCTTCAAAAAGCTCAAAATCGTTATATCCCTCTGATGGATCTTCTGTTGGTTCCATAATAAATGCATCAAATTCACTCATTTTATCGGAAGTTGGTATGACGGTAACTGGAGAAACTGAAGTCTTCACAGAAGAATCCTTTACGACAAGATTCTGCCCAGCACGAAGTTTTCCTGCATCCACAATATTGTTCCATTTCATGAGGTCGCTAACACTAACGCCGAAATGTTTTGCGATCACTGAGAGAGTATCACCATTTTTAACCTGGTACGAATCTTCCTTAGAGTTTGAAATTTTTTCGGAGAGATTTATATTTTTGGCAGCAACTGAATTCACGGTTTTTGCATTAGCTCCCGGAATAACAATTTTCTTTCCAGCGTAAATTACATTATCCTTCATATTATTGGCAGCTCTCAATTGCTCAACTGAAACATGAAAACGAGCTGCGATCTCAGAAAGAGTATCTCCTTTTACTATTGTGTATGAAGACCCCTCTGCAACCTTTTCAATTGTAACAGCCGAAGCCTTATTTGAAGGGATCGTTAACTTCTGGCCCACCTTAAGAACTGTATCGCGATTAATACCGTTTATACTCGCAAGGTCAGCTACACTTACTCCATTGCGCTTTGCCAATACCCACAAAGAATCCCCTGATTTAACAGTATAAGTCGCCCCGACTGCTTGAGGAGTATTTTCATTCCATGAAGGAGCTGACTTTGAAAATTCGGTTTTAGAAATAGCCGGTTTGTCATCAAAGGAACCTTGAACTGGACGAGTCGGCTTAAATCGTGTATTTTTATTTGGTATAGTCTCTTCGACAGGGACAAAACGAGACTCCTCAGCAAATACTATTGCATCGTCGGAAGAATAATCTGAAAAATCAGTCGCACGTATTGATCCATTTGTTACACAACAAGTTTCCACGGTCTGGCAACCCGGTTGAAAAAAAAGCACACTCAAAAGAGAAACATGAAAAAAAAACACAAGAGCAACAATTTTTATGAATTTCATAGCGAATTTAGATAAACAATTTTATTAGTGATCTTGAGTTAGTTCTAAAGTGTTTTGTGCTATTTTCAACTCCAAAACTTTTTTTTCAAAAAAATTTCCACGCTCTTCGGCATTCTTAAACATATCTAAACTTGAAAATCCGGGACTAAACAGAATTTCCTTCATTCCTCCCCCTAATACCGCACTATTAAATGCAGCTTCAATGGCGGCCTCTAATGAAGAAAAACACCGAACTTTAATATCATGTACACTCAATTTTCCCTCTAAGGAAAGAGCAGCTTCACCAATTAAAAAAGCTTCTTCAATATAAGTACTAATACTATCCACAAATGAGTCTTGATCTCCTCCTTTTAACTTACCTCCACCTATCCAGAAAATAGATTTTTTAAAATTTTTCAAGGCCGCAATTGTTGCTGAAAAATTAGTGCCTTTTGAGTCATTCCAAAATCCAATACCTCTAATTTCCTCAATCTTTTGAAGTCTATGAGGGAGCGGTCTAAAGGCTATCGCTGTTTCTTTAAGAACCTCTAAATTAAATTGTTGAGCATTCCAGAAAGCTAAGGCTAAAAGATAATTTTCAATTTGGGGAACCGCTCCAAATACTTTACTAAACAACAAAACATCGTCATCCGTATTAGATTGAGAAACAACTGTAGTTTCAGCTGGCAATGAATATCCATAATATTTCGCATACTTTGCCACCGTTTCTCCAATAAACAAATCCCTCGTTTTTAAGTGCCTAATAAGATTCCATTTAGCATCAAAATAAGACCGCAAATCAGAATGACGATCAAGATGATCAACATCAAACGTTGTCCAAATAACCACATCCGGCACGAAATATTCTACTGTCTCGGCCTGAAAAGAGCTTACTTCACAAATTGCAATAGCTTGGATATTTTCAAAGTAATCATATTGAGCACTCAAAGGACTTCCAATGTTTCCACAAGCGATCACTGTTTTGCCCATGGCGCTGAGCGCCTCTTTAAGCAAACACGTTAACGTAGATTTACCATTTGTCCCCGTAATTGCAATAATTTTTCCTTTCCAGAAAAATGAACCAAAATCCAATTCGCTCAAGCATAAGCATCTCATATTCCTCGCTAAATCCAGCCAAGGATGATTAATGGCAAAACCTGGGCTATAAACAATCAAAGAATGTTTGCTAGCCATTTCAGTTGTAAATTGAGAACATAGACTGGCATTTTCCGCCTGATCATAAATAACGTACGGTAATCGAAGAGTTTCAAGAACTTGTGCAACAGCTTTGCCGCTAACACCATAACCAAAAATCCCAACAGGCTTTTCAAAAAAAGGTTCTAAGAATTGAGGAATATCCATAACCAAAAACTAACGAAGTTTTAAAGTACTTAAACCTGCAAGCGCAAAAAGAAGCGAAATAATCCAAAAGCGAATCACTACCTTATTTTCATGCCAACCCTTGAGCTCGAAATGATGATGAATCGGTGCCATGCGAAAGACTCTTTTACCATACATTTTAAATGAAATAATCTGCAAAATTACGGAAACTGCTTCAAGTACGAAGATACCCCCCACAATAACAAGAAGAAAAGGCTCATGTACCATGAAGGCAATGGCTCCTATTAACCCTCCTAACCCTAATGAACCCGTATCTCCCATGAAAACTTCTGCGGGATGGCTGTTATACCATAAAAACACTAATGCAGCGCCAATCGTAGCGGCACAGACAATCATAAGTTCTCCGGCGCCAGAAATATAATGCATATTCAAATAATGCGCTATAATCGCATTTCCAACAAAATATGCGATGACTGAGTAAACTAAAAATGTGGGTATTGTGCAACCAATTGCAAGCCCATCTATTCCATCAGTGAGGTTTATTGCATTACTCGAACCCGCCATCACAAAAAAGAAAAAGATCACAATAAACCAAAGCGGCATCTCCATGATAATTGGATGTTTGTAAAAAGGAATCCATAATTCACTCATTATCAAATGGGTATCCACATTTCCAAAGAGCATTCCTACTGAAACAAGTGTTAATACCCCCTGGCCAGCAAGCTTCCACTTACTACCCAAACCTTTACTGCTCTTCTTTGTGACTTTCAAGTAATCATCTAAAAAACCTATAATCGTCAACCCTGTATAGACAACCAATGCCACTAAAACATAGACATTAAGATGAGCACATAGAAGCACCGATGGCACAATTGACAAATATATCAAAATCCCCCCCATTGTGGGAGTGTTCTTTTTACCTGAATGTAGCTGCGCAAGACGCCCTACCTCATTTTCTGTACGCAAACTTTGTGAAATCTTAAAAGCTCTCAACTTTTCAAAAATCCACGGAGCCAGTGAAAAACCTATTATTAAGGAAATGCAAATTGCCAAAGCGCTCCTAAATGTCAAATATCCGAAAAGCCTAAATGGGCCCCAAATATGTTCTAATGAAACTAAATAACTTAACATACAAATTATACTTTTAAATTTAAGTTTTCAATGGCAAAAGCTCCCAAAGAGCATAGGGTTTACTGCCTTTCAAAAACACTGCACCCTCGAAGCATTTTAGATAATCAAATGCTTTTTCTTTATTTTGCAAACAAATGATTTGAGATACTTCATTTCCCGCACCTTTTAAGCCTCGCTCATAATCCTTCGCATGCTCACCCAAAAGCAAAATTCGATCACCCATCTCCAGTTTTAACGACGCTCCTATCTCATAATGATACCTTGAAGCCTCACTCCCTAACTCCGTCATACATCCCAGAATATACAAACGATTATAAGAACAATCAAAATGCTTCTGAAAAATATCTAATGCATCTCGCATTGCTATTGGATTCGCATTATAGCAATCCGCATAATACACCTGCTTTCCGTGATGATAAATCTGCCCGCGATGTAAGGAAGGAACCCACTCCTTTAGGCGTTCCTTTATTTGCCACACCTTTATTCCTACAATTAAACAAGCACTGATTACCAAAGCCACATTCGAAACAACACCCCTACTTACCATCGGCACTATAAACTTATCTTCATTTCTAGTACCCGGAAGCCTAATAACAACAGACATCGTTCTATCTGGGTTTTCTTCTATACGATAAACTATGAGCTGCTCTTCAGGTAATCCAATATCCTCTCCCTCGTATACCAGCACTCTCATCTTATCATTAAGTAACTGAAATGCTTCAAACTGAAGACATTGACTTGGAAATAAAACATATCCCTTCTCCTTTGTGCTTTGAGCAAGGAAATATTTTTGATAAGCGATATCTTCCAATGTACCAAGACCCTCCAAGTGCACTGGGTAAACATTTGTAATAATCGAAATATCAGGCTGAATCATAGAGGCCAGACATTCCATTTCACCAGACATATTTGTTCCCGCCTCTATCACCCCATAATCATGCTCCAGAGAATCCAAACCCATCAAAGTTAAGGGAACTCCAAGCAAATTATTATTATTTAAAAACGTAGTATGGGCTCTTTCCTTACCCAGCAGCTGCGTTAACAAATCCTTCGTTGTAGTCTTTCCACAACTGCCCGTAATTCCAAAAACAACCCCTTCAAAACGCTTCCGATGAGCTCTTGCAATCTGCTGAAACGCCTTAAGCGTATCCGCTACTTTCAATTGAGGCAATGGTACCGCCGTATTAAATACCTCAACAATAGCTGCTGAAGCACCTTTTTCAAAAGCTAAATCCAAGTATTGATGGCCATCTCGGCTTTCACCCTTCAACGCCAAAAAGATATTCCCAGAATTAATACTCCTCGTATCAAATGAAAATCCAGTAATTTGCTTAGGAATTTTATCATTCATCCATTTCCCATTAGCATCCTGAGCAAACTGGCATAAATCAAACGCACACATTAACTTTATTTTTTAAAATTAAAAGTTCTCTAGCAACCTGACAATCATCGAAAGGAATCACCCTATAAGCTACTTCTTGATAAGTTTCATGACCCTTTCCAGCAATGAGAACACAGTCACCCTTACGTGCCTCCTCAAGAGCTCTATCTATGGCTCGACGACGCTCAGGAACAAAAAGAATTTTCTCCGGAAACGCTACTCCCTCACGCATGTCCTTAAAAATATTTTCAAGATCCTCGTTTCGCGGATTATCAGCCGTTGCCCAAGCAAAATCAGCCCACTTCTGAACAGCTGCAGTCATTAAAGAACGTTTTCTAGAATCTCTATCCCCTCCACATCCAAACACCACAAACAAACGTCCAAGCGTAATTGATCGAAGCATCTTAAGCGCATTGAACAGCGCATCGTCGGTATGAGCATAGTCCACAAGGACTGAAAAATCTTGCCCAAGATCCACTTTCTCCATCCGACCTCGAACACCCTGAAAATTAATTAATTTTGATGCCAAATCTTGCATATTCCTACCACTCGCCCACCCTATCGCCAGTGCCGCTAAAATATTACTTACATTGTATGATCCAAGAAGCGTACTCTCAATTACAAGTTCTCCTCCTGGCCAATATAAATTAAACGTAAGTCCTTTATCAGTAAACTCAATATCAACCGCGCGAATTAAAGCATTATCAGAAGTCCCAAAAGTAATTATCTTAACTCCTAACGGAATTTTCTTAAGCAAACGAACGCCATACGGATCATCTATATTGATTATCGCTATTTTAGGAATGTTTCCAATTTCTCCGGTAAAAAATTGCGCCTTTACTTGGAAATAAGTCTCCATATCCCAGTGAAAATCAAGATGGTCCTGGGTAAGGTTAAGAAATACAGCTATATCAAAGGCCATAAAATGAACCCTTTTTAATGCAATTCCATGAGAACTGACCTCAATAACTGCGGCCTTACAACCATCTTGAAGCATTTGATCAAACATCGCCTGTATATCCAAGGACTCAGGAGTCGTCTTCGTTGAAGGAAGTGTTCGTCTACCTAAATCATAATGAACCGTTCCCAACATCCCTACACTATAGTTATCCTTGTTTAATAAAAACTGACTCAAGGTCGCCACAGTCGTTTTCCCATTTGTCCCTGTAACGCCTATAAGATCAAGTTTCTCATCAGGAAAATCGTAAAAACGCCTAGCTACATGCGCCATCGCAGATCGAACATCTTTCACTTGAATAATTGTAACATCTCGTGCCCCTTCATACGAACAGCAAGTCATCACGGCAACCGCACCACCTTTTATTGCCTCATCTATATAACGAACTCCATCATCTTTTTGCCCTGGAATTGCAATAAATAGCGCCCCCGAAAGAACCTTTCGACTATCTAAAGCCAAAGACGTAATAACCTGCATCGACTCTCCCACTACCTTAACGTCCGCAATATCTTGCACAAGTTCTTTTAAAATTTTATTCATTAACAGCATCCTTCTACGTGAAATATAGCATAACTTAGTCTATTAATGTTTACATGCAACTAAATTAGTAGTGACATCACTAGGTTGAATATTAAGGCACTGTATCAAACTCTCGCCAATATTACAAGAAACAGGAGCTGCGACGACTCCTCCGTAAGCACATCGTCCTATTTTTGCCTCATCAATAATCACCGTTATTTGCAAACGTGGATTATCCGCAGGAAAAAATCCTGAAAATGAACTGATATGATGCTGATTCGAATATCGACCTCGTATAATTTTCTGACTTGTACCAGATTTTCCAGCCACATTATACCCACATATAAACGCCTGCTTTGAAGTACCTTCCGGTCCAACTACCTCCGACAAAACTTCTGCCATAAGTTCCGCTGTCTCTTCTGATATTACTCTCCGCTTTGCCCGAGGCGCGAAATCAACTATCGTCTCTCCCGTTTCATTAAAAATTCGTTTCACAATCTGCGGCTGCATTAATACCCCTCCCGTTGCAATAACTGACATTGCGCAATGCATTTGCATCGGCGTACAATCTATCGCGTGCCCCATTGGTAATCTACTAATCGTTAATCCATCCCAATCTTTCACCCGATGTACCTTTCCAGTAACTTCTCCATACCCAAATCCCGTTTTTTCACCAAATCCAAATAACTTTATGTATTCATAATACTTTTCATTATCCAACTTCATAGCCATCTGAGCGACCCCTCTATTACTCGATTTCTTAATCACATCACGTCCCGACAGTATATGAAATGGCCTATGATCTTTTGGCAAACGTACTATTCGACCTTGATAACTAATCCTATCCATGCTGCAATCATACTGTTCCGTCAAATTCATCAATGATTCATTAAGCACAGAACTTGCAGTAACCGCCTTAAAAGGCGATCCAGGCTCATACACATCCGTTACCGCACGATTTTTATGCACTCCAACATCATATTTCCAAAACTCATTAGGGTCAAACGAGGGATAATTCGCCAACCCCAAAATATACCCTGTAATCGGTTCACTCACTATAATTGTTGCAGCCTTCGGTGTATATTCTTTTACAAACCTTGCTATTTCCTGTTCAATTGCATGCTGGACCATGATATCAATTGTCAACTCAACATTCAAACCATTTTCAGAATCAACCTCCCGTGTTCGAAACTGCGCAAGCTCACGTCGATGCCCATCTCTTTCCGTTTCCCTCCATCCATCCTGCCCATTTAAATAAAAATCCATCGAATGCTCTACCCCAGTAACCGCACTTCCCTCTTTATTCACAAATCCAATAACATGCGCCGCTAATGATCGTTGCGGATAAATACGCTCATATTTTCTGTTCCCATAAACTCCTTTAATGTTAAGCTTCACAACCTTTTCATAGATGCCTTCCTCCATATCTGCGACCAACCTATGCCATCGAATCTGCTTAACCTCTTCAAAACCATCACCATCCCTCACTTTTCTAAATTTTTCTGTAAAAACTCTCTCAATATCTTTTATATTTAACTTCGTCAATCGAGCCAAATCTTGCCATTTGTCTCTGTCTTCCTCTCTAATCATCTGAGGGTCAACTCCAAGCTCGATGACAGACCGCGTCGTCGCTAACAAATTTCCCCTCTTATCCACCACATTCCCCCTGCAAGAATGTATAACATCAAACTTCTGCCTATTCCGCTCTATAATACCTATTAACTTTTCCTGCTTCCAAACATGCAAATATATTAATCGTGCAAAAATCACTGCAAAAATCACTACTACAACTACTAATAAAAATCTTAGACGCGTTCTTGATCCAAATGTTTTACTCATCTCATTTCCAGCTAACGGGTTATTCTATCATATCCAGCATCATTCAGGACCTTATCCATCGTCTGTCCCCCTTTACCTTTGACCGCAACATAACGATTTTGCTCCTTCAACATTGCAGCATTAACCCAAACTATTTGTTTCTTGCTTGGCATAGACAACTTGCGTCCAACCCGATCCTTTAAATACTCAGGATTATGCACATGTGCTATCGCTGACTGTAAATATATATTTTTTCGCTGCAATACAACCAACTCCTTTTCTTTTACGATACAACTCTCCGCAGTTCTTGATATCTGCTGTCTCAACCAAACCACCCCCAACGCACCCCCAGTTGATATGAAAAATACCAACAAACCAAAAAATATTAAGCCTAGTTTAAATATTCCATCATTACTCTTATTCATAATTTATATTTTTTTCTTTTTTTAAAATTCTCAGCCGTGCTGACCGACTCCGCGGATTTATCCGCATCTCTTCCACCCCAACCATAATTGGCTTCGAGGTTAACATCTTCGCATAAACCTCCCTCATGTCGCCCGGTGTACTGTCTAACCGATGCTCAGGCCTTCCCGCCATTCGACGAAAAAATCGCTTAACCAACCGATCCTCCAAGGAATGAAAGCTTATCACCGCAAGAATTCCGCCAATTACCAATTTATCAAAGGCTTTTGGCAATGCTCGTTCTATCTGACCAATTTCATCATTAACTGCCATTCGTATTCCCTGGAAAGTCTTCGTCGCCGGATGTATCCGGCTCGGCTTTCCCTTAAATTTTGTCTCTACTGCTCCAGCAACCAAATCAGCAAAGCTCTGAGTATTTCCTAAAACTCCTCTTCCACGAGCCCCCTCAATTGCCCGTACAACCTTTCCCCAACTTAATTCCTCGCCATAGTCACGTACCGCTTTAACCAAATCTTCCCGCGAAGCCTTCTCTAGAAAATCCCCCGCAGAAAGTCCTTCTCTCGGGTCGAGGCGCATATCAACATCTGCCTCGTGCCTAAAAGAAAAACCTCTCTGCGGCTCATCAAGTTGAAACGATGATACACCCAAATCAAATAAAATACAGTCAAACCCATCTTCCTCAATCCGATCCAACTCATCAAAACTCATGTCATAAAATCGCAACCGATCCCCATATTCCCCTACCAAATCTTTCACCCGATCTCCAGCCCCTGGATCCTTATCTATTGCAACCACCTTGACACCCGGAGATGCTTCCAAAAACGCGCGCGCATGCCCACCACCACCAAAAGTACAATCCAAAACCTTTTTCGAGTTCTTTAGGTCAAAATATCCCAAAATTTCCTCCAACAAAACAGGAATATGCTTCGTTTCAGTCACAGTCTCTTTTCAAAATTCACCTAGGAGTCGGTTACACTCCAATTACCTCTTGCTCCATACCCAACGCAAGAACAGAAAAAACCTGTCTCCGCTGGCCAATAGGTAACCGAAGAAATTGCCCTCACGAGCAACTCCCTGAATGAACAAATAAAGTCTGTGAAATAATCGTTTATAATTATACTCCTAATTCTGTTAAAATTTGTGTTAACTCATCATCCGTATCATCCTCTTTATTGAGATACTCCTCATAACGTTCAGCATTCCAAATATTGAACGTCACAAAGTTTCCCACCAATACAGACTCCTTATCCAAGCCCGCGTGAGCTATCAACTTTTCATTCAAATTAATCCGACCACTCTTATCACAACCAAAATGATCCGCCTTCGCAAACAACCGCGCCAACGCACGCTGACCCTTCTTATTGCCTAGACTCACTTGCTCAACCTTCTCTTCCAACTTGGCCACCATCTTCGGCGGATAAATTGAAATACACCCAATCGGATTAGGCAAAGCGAGGTACACCTCTTCCTCATCCCCAGAAAAACGCCACTTGGCAGGAATCGTTAACCGATTCTTGCTATCCAAGCTATGCCGGAATTCTCCGACATACAGACTTCTTTCTTTAATTGCCATTTGGGTATGTTTTAAAAGTTATTCCCACTTAGCCCCACTTTACCCCACAACACCCCATTGTCAAGCACTTCTCTTCCACTTTGCCACAATTAAGAGAAAATATACGACTTAAGTCGCTACAAATTAACAGGTTAATAAAATTCTAAATTTCCGTAAAAATGTTTTATTATTTTGTGATACCGGCATGTCTTGAGAATTTAAAGGACTCAAAAAAGAATAACTCACAAGTTATTCACACTCCCACAAACATTTTTCCCTTCCAAAAATTCCCCTATTGTTATCTTACTTGAATCTCCAAACACTGCAACCTATCGTCCCATCGCACTATTGTACCAAACTCTTCACATAATAACCTCATACGCTGAGCAATAGCTTTTCCAATCTCTCCTTTTGCATGTCGAGCTTGAAAATTTTTTATAACAGTAGGATACAGTTTCAATTCCTTAATTATCTTCCCCTCCGTTTCTACCAGGAAAATAAAAGACTGATCGTTTCGTTCTTCCGAATCAACCGCATAATCATCTATAAAATCCCCGGCGCTATAAATAATGGGACGATTTTTATAGACTTCTATTCCTTGAAATACATGACAAGAATGGCCAAAAATAATATCTACGCCATTTTCAATCAACGAATGAGCAAATGGAATATGCATCCGTTCTGGCCGATATCCCCAATTAGAACCCCAGTGTGCCGACATTATCAGTATATCAACACTGGCCTTTGTTCGTTTTATATGCTCAATAAGAGCTGGATAACGTGTATCCACCAAAGAAATGGGCATAAAAAAAGTTCCTAAAGAATCCTTGGCCGCCTCCCAGCCAGATTCATTATCCGTTAAAGCCAAAAAGCCAATTCGGAGTCCCTGCACCTCAAAAATAGCTGGGCAGATCGCAGCCTCTTTATTAATTCCTGCTCCTGCGTAATTAATATGGAAAGACCTTAGAGTATCGCAAGTCTCCAATAAAGCCCCGTAACCATAGTCTAAAACATGATTATTAGCTAATGAAACACAATCAATACCAGCTTTTTTCAGGACCTCGCAATTTTTAGCATCACTGCGAAAGTGAAAGACTTTCTGTGTTTTCGTCCAAGGCTCTCCACCATCTGCAATAGCACACTCAAGATTACAAAAACGCACATCTGCAGATGAAAAGATATCAAGAGTATCGCCCCAAGGATAGTCAGGAGTGCCTTCTTTTAAAAAATCATTCACAAGTCGTCCAAGCATGACGTCTCCAACAAAGAGTAATTTCATCAATCTACTATCTAAGTCCTTATTGATCAAATGTCAAATTTGCAGATTCTTCAACAAATCTTATAACCTGAGTTCGGGATAAAAAAAAGATGAAGAGCAAATCTATTTTGACGGGAAAAATTTCGAGAATTTTTGAAGTAGCACCTGGGGTGCATCGAGAAAATTCGCAGGAATTTTGCACTCAAAAGAGATTTGAAATTCACTTTTTTTTATCCCGAACTCAGGTTTATAAACCAAATTCTCAAATTTTTACCAATTCCTCATACAACTTGGAAAGCCTATATGTCCGCCCTCTATTCGAAGAATCTACAATTTCCAAAAACCCGCTCCTGACCCAGTCTGCACAAATTTTCGCCCCAGTCCGTGGTTTATAACCAAATAACTGACTAATCTGACGACTCGTCACTATTTCAAATTCCTGAAACAGCTTAAGCACCTTTCGTTGCCTCGGATCAAGCTTTCGAATCACTGCACTCTGATCTGACAAGCCCGACATGCCTGATTCTACCATTCGCGTCAAAACACTTTCAAATGCGACAGCCATACCCCCTACAAAGTATTCAATCCACGGAGTAATATCAGCCTCAGCACGCCCCATATAATAATTATGAGATTCACCAATGCCAATAGCCTCATAGTACGCACCCAAATTTCGAGCATAATATTCTTCAAGCGAATACAATCCTTTTAGATCATAGCCTCCCAAATGCAATATCAGCGTAGTAAGCAATCTGGCCGTCCTACCATTGCCATCATAATAAGGGTGAATCGTTGCAAATTGATAATGCGCAATTCCAGCCACAATGGGACACGGTAATTCGTTATTGCAACTGATCCAATCAACCATTGCCTTCATCAATATTGAAACATCCTTAGCCTCTGGTGGCATATAAACAATCGCTCTCGTTCTCCCATCTCGAATAACATTTTGACCATCTCGGTAAATACTTGGCTTAACCTTTACCTTACCAGCACCCATAACACTCGCATGTAAAGTTTGGATCATTTTTTCGGTAACACCAGTACGAGCTGCAGACCATTGCTCAACTTGCGTCAAAGCAGCATAATAACCCTTTACTTCATGCTCATCACGATCCCGTCCAGGAAAATGCCCTTCATGCTTAAGAACTTCTTCAACCTGATTCGGAGAAAGCGCATTACCCTCGATCATCGTAGAATAATGTGTCGTATAAAGCCTTGCCGTTTCACGTAACCCAGCAAGTACCATTGGCGTCAAAGGCAAATGCAAAACCTTTTCCTTCGCCACCTCAATTCGAGTAATAAAATTTACAATCTTCGGCGTAATCGTGTAATTGGGCTCAAATTTTATCTGCATTTTATCTGCACCTTATCTGCATTTATTTTTCCTTAGTTATGCAGATAAAATGCAGATAAATCAAGCCCCTTTTATTGTTAAATCCCTCAACAAGCCTTATAAACCAAATTACCCTTAACAAAAGTATAGCGAACCCTACCTTTAAGACCCTGGTTAATCCAAGGCGAATTATAAGAACGACTATGTATTTTATCCAGACTAAAAACCCAAGATTCCTCTGGATTGAAAATCGTTATGTCAGCATCAGCCCCCTCAGAAAGACTTCCTTTATCAATCTTAAGAAGTGCCGCAGGGCACTGCGTCAATCTTGAAATAAGAAAAGGCAAATCACACTTACCCGAATGCACCAACGCTTGAAGACAAATCGGCAACAGTGTTTCTAAACCAATAATACCAAAAGGTGCTTTATCAAATTCAACATCTTTTTCATAATTAGTATGCGGCGCATGATCCGTAGCAATAATATCAATCGTTCCATCCAACAAACCTGCAATCAAAGCCTGCCTATCTTCCTCAGTACGAAGCGGAGGATTCATCTTACAATTCGTACTGTAATCCTTAATAGCCTCCTCAGTAAGCGCAAGATGATGCGGAGTCACTTCCGCCGTAACATTGACACCCCGCTCCTTAGCTCTACGAAGCATATCCACAGAATAACCCGAAGAAATATGCTGCATATGAATATGCGCACCCGTATACGATGAAATAATAATATTACGAGCAACAATAATATCCTCCGCTGCATTAGGCCATCCTTGAAGACCCAATTTAGCAGACATAACACCCTCATTCATCACAGCCCCCTGCGTCAAAGCCATATCCTGACAATGATCCATAATCGGAAGACCAAACATACTCGCGTACTCAGCCGCACGACGCATGATTTCATTATTTTGAACACAATCCCCATCATCAGTAATCGCAACAACCCCAGCATTCTTAAAGGAACCAATCGGTGCAAGCTTCTCTCCCTTTCGCTCAACCGTAATTGTTCCTGTCGTAAACACATTAACCACTCCCTCCCGCTTCGCCGTATCCTTTATAAGCTGAATAGTCCCAGCATTATCCGCTGCAGGGCTTGTATTTGGCATGCAAACCACCGTCGTTACTCCTCCAGCTGCAGCCGCCATCGTCCCCGTCGCAATAGACTCCTTATTCGTCTGTCCCGGATCACGAAAATGAACATGAATATCAACAAACCCAGGACAAACCACCAAACCCTCTGCATCAATACGATGCGCCTCTTCTTTTTCTTCCGCCGTGAGCGACGCAACAATTTTTCCATTCTTAGCAAAGACCTCTCCAATCGCATCCCGCTTGTTCACAGGATCAATCACACGACCATTCACTATCCAAAGATAACCTTGCATTATATATATACTATAAAAACTGAATATTAGTCGACGTCGACCTTATTCGTTACTCCCATACATAAATCAAGCACAGCCATACGAATCACTATGCCATTCGTAACCTGATTTAAAATAAGCGACCGCTTCGAATCCGCCAAATCAGAATCAATCTCCACCCCACGATTAATCGGACCAGGATGCATAATCACAGCCTCAGGCTTAAGCCAAGAAGCCCGTAGCGAGTTAAGTCCAAATACATTCCTATACTCCCCAATCGATGGAAAATGCGTCGACGTTTGCCGCTCATGTTGAATCCTCAATAACATCACCGCATCGGCATCCACAAGTGCTTCTTTTAAATTATAAGAAATGGAAACACCCAAAGATTCAAATATCTTAGGAACCAACGTCGACGGGCCTGCAATAGTAACTTCCGCCCCAAGTTTCCGCAACGCCCAAATATTCGATCGCGCAACACGACTAAACAATATATCCCCAAGAATTGTAATTTTTTTACCCCTCAAATCATCCATTCCAAAATACTCAGTAAGCGTAAAACAATCCAAAAGAGCCTGCGTCGGGTGCTCATGCGCACCATCACCCGCATTGATAACAGGAATCTTAGTAATCTTACTAATAAACGATGCCGCACCAGCAGAAGAATGACGAATAACAATCGCATCAGCCCCAAGAGCCTGAATATTCAGCGCTGTATCCCGAAGTGACTCACCCTTCGAAAGACTACTCGCCTTATCCTCAATCGTAATAACCTCCGCACCCAAATTCTTCGCAGCAACCTCAAAAGCAACCCGTGTCCGCGTACTGGGCTCAAGGAACAAATTAACTATGGTCTTCCCCTGAAGGACAGTATTTTTTTTAACTCCCTGATCAATACTTTCCTTAAAACAAAAAGCCCTCGAAAAAATTTCCTGAATCTCCTCTCTTGAAAGATTTTCAATACTTAGCAGATCTCTGTTTTTCCAATTTGCGTTGATAATCATTCAATAATCAAAGTGCACGAGAAATCAGACTATCCACGAATACCAAGAAATGGCAATCTCTTTTTCCTCAAGCTTCCTATAAATAAAAAGAAGCCCCCATTCCTGAGGGCTTCTCATTTTGAAGCCAACTAATTATTCTGATAAAACTATTTAAGCGCCCTCAGATCGCATGCCAAGTAAATAAAATAGCGATTATTGAGGATAATAGTACTCGTGAGCTCATTTGTTCTGTTATTGCCATAAAAAAGCCCATAAAATAGATTAACAAACATACTGCAATCCGATAACCCCAATTAATAGGTTTACCTTCCATCATAGATATTAGATTACGAGACAGACGATCATCAAGTTTTGGTTCACCATAGGTCGCTACTTTCCATAAGATTGTTCCATTATTTACTAGATCATTCTCATCCGCCTGGTAGTCTATCTTGAGTTGTGCCGATTCTATAGAATTCTTTGCCTCACGTAACACTTTTTCTTCCGCAAGTCTTATCGTTGTAAGGAACTGTTTTAATTTACCAACAGTAATAGAATTGGAGCCAACAAAAGGACGAAGTAAATTCAACAAAGAAGGATAATAACCAAAACAAACGGCAAAAAATAATAATTGTGAATCGTCAGGATTAAAGTTATCGATGTCCTGTGCGATGATTGCATCAAATAATTCAAAAATTCTTTTAACACGATCGCTCATTGACTTATCTAATTCCGTTATTAGGTTACCAAGACCAATCCGGTTTCTAAGAGTGGTTGTATGCGATTGTCCATTAGCATCCGTTACTTCTATACTAAATGGCGCACATGATACAGCTTCGAAATCTTCAAGGGTCAAATCGTTACCAAACTCCAAATATAAGCTATCATTCCTATAGGTCCTAGTCGGCCAAGGCAAGAATTGTCCAGCTGCACACTGAGTAACATAATACTCAAAAAACAAATTCTTAGGTCGCATATAAAAATTCTTTATGCAGTATTCTTCACATATTTGGAACGAATTTTTGCAAGTTGCCGCTGCACAAACAACAGTTTTGAAATTTTTAAATATCTCAGGAAACGTCCTAGAGCTATAGCAATCATCAACAAGCATTGCAAAAAGTTGGCTTTCAAGATCAATGATACCGGTTATGGTTGAAGGTGGTGCTATGATTGTGGTTGTGGTATTCATATTTTTTATGTTAATTAAAATTTATTAAAGACAGATAATACCTAATTTATATATAAATGTCAATTATTTTTTGAAAAACTGGCCACCCCAAAAATAACTCATCCTCATATATTAAAGAATCAAAAAATTTGAGGCCTATTTTTCAATAAAACCTACCCCTTAAGCCCAAAAAACGCCTCAGTATTTTTCGTCGCTATCTCTGCAAACTTTTCAAGATCCACACCAAAAAGCTGCGCACAAAACTCTGCAACCTCTCGCACATAAGCCGGCTGATTTTCTTTTCCTCGATGAGGAACCGGTGTCAAATAAGGCGCATCTGTCTCAATCATAATAGATTCAAGCCCCTGAGTCAACGCTGCCTGACGAATAGATTCAGCAGTCTTATAAGTAATAATCCCCGTAAACGAAGCCCTTCCGCCACGGGCATTTAAAATATTCACCTGATCCGGCCCTTCAACAAAACAATGAAATACAATCTTCTTCCAATTGACGCCACTCTCATCAATTAACCGCACACAGTCATCAAATGCAGATCGCGAATGAATAATCAACGGTACATCAAACTGAAGCCCCAAAGAAAGCTGCATCCTAAATGCTTCCTTCTGCCTCTCAATAATCAACGCACGCTCCACTTCATCTTTTGGCAAATGATAATAATCTAACCCTATTTCACCAATAGCAATCGGTTGAACCTCTTCCGAAAAAAACGGTGCTATTATCTGTGCCTGAGTTATCCAATTCTCATCCACATGACAAGGATGAATTCCCACCGTATAATAAATCTGCTCCCTATACCTAATCACCAAATCATGATATACCCTCCAATCCGCAAAATCAGTCCCCACCGCAATCATCCGGCTAACACCAGCCTCTTTTGCCTCAGCCAAAACACTATCAAGCACTCCCGCATGAACATATTTTTCTAGATGACAATGGCTATCAATTAATTCTAACATACAAATTTAGCTAAAATTTAATTAAAAAATAAACCCACCTATAACCCCCTGATAAATACCAAGAAGCAAAGTAAAAAACACTAATATCCCTAAAACCACACGATCTGAAAACCTAAGCGAGGGAGTTTTTCTCGTTAAATAATACTCTGATGTTTCTCTATCCTTCTGATCTGCCCAAATAAAGAAGAAAGCATCTCTAAGCCAACCAAAGTAATAATAAATAGAAATAACAACACCTAATATCGCAACTCCCAGCAACAAATAAAGCTGGGCCTGAAACGCGGCGATAAACAAAAAAAGCTTTCCAATAAAACCAACCAAAGGAGGAATACCAGCCAGTGACCCCAGCCCCACCAAAAGCGTCGTACCTAAAAATGGATTAATCTTTGCAAGATCTTCGTAATCATTAATATGCTGATCTTCATCATTAACACCAGCCATATGAACCATCACGCAAAATACTCCAAAAGACCCAAGTAAATAAGTAAATAAATAGAAAATAACCGCCGCACCAGCCCAAGCAATATAAAACGATGCCACCACTCCAAGCAATAAATACCCCGCATGCGAAATCCCCGAAAGGCCCATCAAACGCTTCACATTTGTTTGAGAAACCGCCACAATATTTCCAAAAAGTATCGTTATGATCGCAACCCCACTCAAAAGCGGCATAAAAAACCCCCGCATTGATTCAAACGGCCCATTAAATAAATTCATCAAAACAACAACCCCCGCCGCCTTCGACGAAACAGCTAAAAGCGCAGTAGCTGGCGTAGGCGCACCTTGATAAACATCCGGAATCCAAATTTGAAAAGGAAATGCCCCTATCTTAAAAGCCAACCCACTTACCACTAAAACAATCCCCAATTTAACCAATAAATTAGAAGGATTAGCACTGATAAAATGACCCAAAGCAGTAAAATTCATTGCATCGCTGGTAAACTCAGGCAATGAAGGATTACCTCCTACTCCATAAAGCAAAACCATTCCAAAAAGCAACAATGATGAGCTCAATGCCCCAAGAATAAGATACTTAAGCCCAGCCTCCAAAGAAAATGCACTCGTTCGACAATACGCAACCAATACAAGCAATCCAACCGTCACCGTCTCAAGCGCAACAAAAAGCATCAAAAAATGACTACTCTCCACAAGCAACATCAACGCGCCCGTTACAATAAGCACCAAAGCATAAAATTCAGAACGCGGAAGCTTTTGCTTTAAAAAATAAACATACGCCAAATACGTAACAAACATTGAACTTAGTAAAAAGAAAATACGCATCACCTGACTCAACTTCCCAATCTGGATAAGCCCTCCAAAGTAATCTCCCATCAATGACTGAAAAGTAAATGTCACCAAGCCCAAAACAACCACCTGCCCCAAAATCACTATACAAGGAATTAACTTCTCCCCCCTCTTAGGAAAAAAACAACCCACCATTAATATAAAAATAGCAAGAAGCCCTAAAAATATCTCCGGAGCAATAACACGCCAATTATTCGTTTCAGCAATAACTTTGAAAATTTCCATTAATTTATGTCCAAATAAAGTTCGTTTGATTTCCCTTTAGCCATTAAAACCTCTTCTAACTTATTTCCAATAAGCGTTTCATTTAAAGGCTGCGTAATTGATCTTGGCCAAAAACCAACCCCCACCAAAGCCACCAATAAAATAATTAACGGAATCCTCTCTTTCATAGAAATATCCTGAATTCCCCCATTCTCAAAAGTGTCTTTAAACTGCCCAGAAGGCTGACCAAAAAAAATATTAGCTACAGCCCTCAAACCATACACCGCAGAGATAACAACCCCGGCAATCGCAGGATACAACATCCACGGAGCAAACTCCCAAAGACTCAAAAATATTGCAATCTCAGCCCAAAAATTTGCAAACCCCGGTAACCCAATGCTCGCGAATATCCCTGCAACAAAAAATCCACATAAAACCGGCGCCTTCTGAGAAAGCCCACCCAACACTTTCATGTCATACGACCCTGTTCGATGATAAACCATCGTCCCAAGAAGAAAAAGCAACGCCACCGAAAGCCCATGCGCAAACATAAGTAAAACTGCCCCACCAAGTCCAAGCACCGAAGCAGAAACAATCCCAAGAAACCCATACCCCATATGCATCACCGAACTATAAGCAACCATCAGCTTAAAATCACGCTGCGCCATCGTAACAAACCCAATAACAACAATATTACAAAGCGCAAGTATCGCCAAAAAATACGCCCAATTTCCAAGACCCAAAGGCAACAAAGGCGCCGCAATCTGTATTAAACCATAAAGTCCAAATTTTTTTAAAACCCCCGCATGCAACATAGCAACCGATGTCGGAGCCACCGCATACCCCTTCGGTGCCCACGAATGAAAAGGAAAAAGCGAAACCAAAATACCAAAACCAAAAAGAAGAAGCCCAAAAATATTCTTTTGTATAAAATACGTCAAAGGAAACTGCACCAAATAATTCTTAATCGTAATAATATCAAAAGAATTAATATCACTCGTCACATACAACGCAATCAATCCCGCCAACGAAAGCATCGCCCCCAATGTTAAGTAAATCGTCAATTCCATAGCCGTACCACGCCGTCCCTTCCCACCCCAAATGCCAATCATAATAAATGTCGGAATCAACGCCAATTCATGGAAAAAATAAAAGAAAAATACATCAACCGATGCAAAAGTCCCCATTAACCCCGCATACATAATCAATAAAAGCCCCAGGTAAAAATAAAGCCGTTCAGCAATCGAATTAATTGCATAAACCCCTCCTACCAACCCAACCACACCCGCAAGAAGATATAACGGCAACGAAATACCATTAAGACCCAGCTTTAAACTAATTCCCAATGCCTGAAGCCCCGTATTCACATCACTATAAAATGCATAAGCATAATCCATTTTTTCTGCCCCCTGATATTGCCAAAATAACCAAACCGCAATCACAAACGGAACAGCAAAACCCAAAAATGCCAACCACTTAACATAGCAACTTTTAACTCCTCCAGCCACAAACATCATTAACCCTATAACAAAAGGAAAAACTACCGATAACTGTAAAAAAAATGAATTTAAGTGAGTCATTTATATCTTTCTTTTTAAATCATATCATTACTTACACTATCCATTAAAACCACCCAAACACAAAAGCTCCAAAAAGTAGTAGCCCTGCCAAAAACCAATACACATAAACATGCAACGAACCAACATGCAATGCTCGTCCACCAAGACTCAACAACCCCACAAAGCCTGCACTTCCACGAACAAATAAGCCTGAAATAATAACAACATCAATAAAATTTAATAAATCTGCCACCCTTTGCTGAATTTTTGAAACATAGAAATCATAAATGTCATCAAACCACAACCTTGACTTAAGGAAACTAAATAATTTCGGCATAAACTCTAGCAACTTATCCTTCTGCGCACCACAACCGTAGAAAAAATAACTTATCCCTAATCCCAATATCCACGTAAGACTACTCCAAATTAAAACAGCCATCGACAAACCACTCGATGCAACTTCATCATGAACACCTATCAATTCTCCCCAAAAAACCATACCTATCTTCTCAGGCCATAATAACATATAACCCGCCACCAATGAACAAACAGCCAACACAATTAACGGAAGCGTAATAAAAACACCAGATTCCTCCGCATCCTCCGCATTAATAGAATTAGGCCTTCCAAAAAATGCTACCCAGAAAAGACGCCCCATATACAATGAAGTAAGAAAAGCTGCAAATAAAAGTAAAACATAAATGTTTTTATTAATAAACAAACTAGCCTCTATAATAGCATCTTTACTGAAATATCCCGACGTAAATGCAACCCCACAAAGCGCTAACAATCCTATAGCAAAAGTAATCGTCGTTATCGGCATCCTGCGAACCAACCCACCCATTTTAAAAATACTCTGTTCATGATGCAATGCATAAATCACTGAACCCGCACCAAGAAACAAAAGAGCTTTAAAAGCCGCATGTGTCGACAAATGAAACATCGCCAATCCCGGATACCCTAATCCCACCGCCGCCGCCATATAACCCAACTGCGACAACGTCGAATACGCCAAAATACGCTTAATATCACTCTGCGCCAATGCACACGCACCCGCATACACTGCCATCAATACCCCCAACCACAATATCAACGTCAATACATCTCCAGGAATTATTGCAAAAATTCGAACCAAAAAATAAATCCCAGCAGCCACCATCGTCGCCGCATGAATCAATGCAGAAACAGGTGTTGGCCCTGCCATCGCATCCGGAAGCCAAACCTGAAGCGGAAACTGCGCACTCTTTCCCAAAAAACCACAAATCAAAAGAAACCCAATCAAACTCGACACCATCGAAGGATTAATCTTAGCTACCAAACCCAGTACCTCCAAATCCACTGTCCCAAAGTGCCAATACGTAAACACAATCCCCACAAGAAATCCAAAATCTCCCACCCTATTAACAATAAATGCCTTCTTCGACGCATCAGAAGCCTCTTGCGTATCCTTATAATGTGCAATCAACCCATACGAACTAAACCCAACCAACTCCCAAAAGACAAACAACATAATCAAATTATCTGCCAAAACAATCCCCATCATCGAAAATGTAAAAATTGACAAACCTGCAAAATATCGCCCCTTTGAATCATCCTCTTTCATATACCCCACACTGAAAAACTGTATCCAAAACGCAACGAATCCCACAACTAACAACATAATAGCAGCATTCCTATCAACCAAAAATCCCATATTAACCCTCAACCCACCAAGCTCAAACCAACTCATATACTCATGTATCGCCACACCATCCCAATCATAAAGAAAATAAATGGTCAAAATCCCAACTAAAAAAGCCGATGTCACCGATATCACCGCAGCAACATTTCCACACTTACGAAAAAATAACATTATTAATCCGGCAGATACAAACGGAATAAACAGTATTGCCAATAACGTAACCACCGATATCTCCATTGCATCCATAAACTAATATTTTAAAGAATCCAACTGCTCAACCATCACGGTCTGTCGCTTACGATAAAGCGCCACAATAATTGCTAAACCCAATGCTACCTCAGCCGCAGCCACTGTGATGATAAAAAACACAAATAAATTTCCGTCCATCGTATTATTGAAACGAGAAAATCCAACCAGCGCTATGTTAACAGCATTTAACATCAACTCTAAACTCATAAAAATAATCAACGTGTTACTCCGAAATAAGACCCCTAAAAATCCAATCGCGAATAAAAAACTTGCTACTACAACATATGAAGAAACTCCAGTCATCATAATTTACTTTCAAATTTTTTTCAAAAGACAATTACATACATCTTCTATTCTATACTTTTCAATGCAAGAATAATTTTTAGCTAATCTAAAAAACTCTTCAATAACTTTATCGACGAACCTCTGACCTTTTAATTCTAGATGCATTTGAAATCAACAACTTAACCACTTCAAGGCCCTCTCGCACCTCACGACGCCACTGATCAACCGCTTCACGTGACACATCTATCTTATCAATCGCCATCAACTGCAGCTCACCCTTGATCTCATTAAATTTTAATGCCATCTGCTCTAACTTCTCTTGACAGTCTTTCACAAGAGTCGCTGTACACTCTGTAAACTCTGTTGGCAAAATCTGCAATCCAGAGTCAATCTGCCGCCTCGCCTCCACAATCTCCGCCAACAAAATCTTTACATCCGGAACCCTCCTCAAATTACTCACTAAACCTACCTTCGATAACAACCATATAACCCATTTCGTAGGATCAAATTGCCACGGCTTCACCCCATTTCGATAATCATGCTGAAACTCATGATGATAATTATGATACCCCTCCCCAAATGTCACCAACGCCGCTATCCAACTATCCCTAGCACTACACTTAGACGAATACGGCCTACTCCCAATAGTATGACAAAGAGAATTAATACAAAACGTACTCTGCTGTACCGTTACAATTCGCGCAACTCCCGCAATTAAAAAACTTCCCAAAGCAGAAACCCATCCCCCATAGCACCATCCAATTAATGCAGGTAAGAAAAATCCAACAGAAATACTAAGCACATGTATCCAACGATACTGCCACATCACCCATCGATCCTTCTCCAAATCAGCCACATTATCCATAGGTGGCTCCGGATTTAACTTAAATAACAACCATCCAATATGCGCAAACCAAAAACCCTTACTAATAGAATACGGATCATCATCCTCATCAACATGCTTATGATGCTTCCTATGATCCGACGCCCACTCCACTGCAGCATTCTCAAACGCCGCTGCTCCAAAAATCAAAACAAATAACCTAACCGGCAACTTCGCCTTAAACGATAAATGCGAAAATAACCTATGGTATCCCAAAGTAATACTCAACCCAGTCGCCGCATAAAAACAAAAAAACAAACCTATCTGAAACCAATCCAACCCATATGTCCAAATATACCAAGGCACCACCGTCAACGCAATCGCCAACGTACCCATAAGAAACCCACTCGTAATCCAATTCACCCGATCAAGCGGTATCCGTTGCAATAATTTTTTTACCATATATTGCTCACCATTAATGGCAATTTTCAACAATTATGCAAGCCTGAAATAAAGTAATGCTGTCAATTCAAAAAAGATTTCTAAGTCTCTGAAACAACAATGGTTAAAGATTTAAAGTTCCCCATAAATTAGATCCATAAATGTTATTAATCTTTTCAGGCTTTACTTCGACCCTAAATTTATAATCACCAACCTTAACTAGAGAAATATTGGAACTACCCATTTCAATTTCAAGACTACAAACGTTGCCAACACAAATCTTAAATCTAGTCCAATTTTCATTAAAACGAGACGCACTAACCATTGGAACTGTTTTTGAATTATTTGATTCCACGTTAAAAGCTTTACCCAAGTCCATATAGTCTTTTGTTCCTTCCGACGTTTCAGCAGTTATATATTTTAGATAAATCCTTTCTTTTGTATAATTTGTAAGAGTTAATTCAAGATTTCTAAAAACAAAGACCTGTTCTGAAGTTATAAACAAACTCATACTTATTAAAAACTAATAAACCGGGTTCGGAATAAAAAAATAAAGAACAAGTGTGCACTTCAAAATTGGGTTCAGCGATAACTAATAGTAATAGTCAAAGACGTGTAATAATAAAATGGAAGCTTTACATTGCCAGAATCATCATAGTCCCATCCTTCATTTCGAGAATCCAAACCACTAAACGTTATTGTAGCGTTAAATTTATAATTACCGACATCAATCGGAATAGTAACCGTGTTTACCTCGGCACCTCTTGATTCTGATTTAATGCCTACTTCACCACTACAAAAATGAGAAACCTTCTGAGCATCACCATCGGAACTCATGGCACAAATCTCAAATTTAAAGCCCGCATATGCATAATAATTACGACTTCCCCATTTAATTGTTTTTGAACTATTAGATGCTATCGGATTACTAGAACTGAATTCATCAAACTCATTCTTTGTAATCTCCTTAGCCCACCTTTCATGGATCTTCGTAAGACTCTCGTAGTCAGAATAGTCACCCGTATCATAGTCTATAATGGTCAAAGATTTAAGATAAATTCTTTCTTTTGTAGAATTATGAACAATCACCTCTAATTTTCCAAAAACAAAAGCATGTCCTGAAATTACTAAAAGTCCCATGCTTACTAAAGCTAACGAAAACAAATTCCTCATAATTTTATCTCTCATATTAATTAAGTTGTTAATTTATAATAAATTTCATAATGAATCACACCCTAGCATATACAACAAATTAAGAAAAATCAAGTTTTTCATTAATATATATACACCTACACTATTCAAAAATTAATTGGCTTGCAAATATCCGTATCATAATAAATATTCCTACATAATACAAATAATGCAAAAAACAGACATACCCTTTAGGTTCACAGAATTAACCGATAGCTTCCTTGCCAATATCGAACTCGAACAAGGACTCTCCAAAAATACCGTCCAAGGCTACTCCCATGACCTCACACAAGCCGCTATCTTCCTTACTACTTTAAGAATAGACAGCTGGAAAACTGTTCAATCTAATCATATCTCGCTCTGGATAAGCCAGCTAACACTAGAATCCTACTCAACAAAAAGCCTCTCCAGAAAACTATCAACTCTCAGAATGCTCGCAAAACACCTCATCCGTGAGGGCGTCCGTACCGATGATTTTACTGAACTCCTTACCCTCCCCAAATTAGTAAAAAAATTACCTAACACATTAACCATTAACGAAATCACTGCATTACTAGAAACTCCCGACTTGACCACTCCTCACGGCCTACGCGATCGCTCAATCATGGAACTCTTTTACAGCAGCGGCCTCCGCGTCTCAGAACTCTGCACCCTAACACTCCACTCCCTCAACCTCGACGATAGCTTCCTTCGAGTTTTTGGCAAAGGATCTAAAGAACGCATACTACCTATTGGAAACCAAGCGCTTAGCGCCTTAAAAAACTACCTTCTCGATGGCCGCCCCAAGCTACTCAAAAAATGTACCGGCAGCGAACTCTTCATCAGCCAACTCGGCAAACCCATATCCAGAAAAACCATCTGGCTAATACTTAAAAATTACGCTAATACCCTCGGAATCACCAAAACGATTAAACCCCATACGCTTCGCCACACTTTCGCAACCCACCTACTTCAAAACGGCGCCGATCTACGCGTCATCCAAGAAATGCTCGGCCATTCAGACATCTCCACAACCGAAATATACACCGCCATCGACCCCACACGCCTCATCGATGAACACGCCACATACCATCCCAGAAAACGTCAGCTACAATTAAACAAATAACTTGCAACCTAAAAACATATAACTTAGACTCTAGAATATGAGCAATATAAATCCAACCCCAAGAAAAAAGGCCCAAGAAACAGCTGCCGCATTCGCTGCTTCATCAGCACAAGGCCAAGAAACAGCTATTCGAAGCTTTTTAAGCAAACAATTTAACGGAGACACATCTCTGGCCAATAAAGTCTACGACAAAGCAATGGAAGCTATTCCAGCAAAAGACAAAATCGGCAAAAATCTTTCCTTTGATGTTGTTAAAAAAGCCATCCTAGAAGCAGCAGAAAAAGAGAATAAATCGATAAATCCTCGGGCTTTCGATGAACTCAAGTCTCTATTTCCTGAAGAAGAAACGGGCATTACAAAAGATGAAGATCCTTTTAAAGGCGTCAAAGATGCCCTGGAATCCTTAGACATAGCACGCCGAGCATCAGCAGACCTAGAAGATAAATTCGAGGACGCTCGTACCGAAGATGAAAAAAAATATATTGAGAAGAAAAATGAGGAAACCCAGCAACAGATACAAAAAAAACTCTTTGATCCTAATAAAAAAGTTTAGAATCAGATCAATGCCAAATTCTCCAAAATATTCTCATACAAACTGATCCCTCGTTCCATCATCTCCAAATTAAAACTCTCATTCGGTGCATGCAACCCATCCTCACCTAAAAAAAGCCCTATCATTACCGGGTCAAGCCCCGTTACTTTTTTAATATCACCCATAATCGGTATACTACCTCCAGAACGGAGATACAATGGTGAATTTCCAAAAATCGTTCTTACAGATTCCTCTGTAATATCAAATAACCGTTCAAGCATCTTAGGATATTGCCTAGGTGAATTCGATCTATGCGGCGGAATAACCAAATACGGCTCTCCTCCATCACGCTGAACAACCTTAACTCTCACTCCTTTCGGTACACGACTTTCAATCGCCTTAGTCACTTTTTCTCTAATATCCTCCACTGTCTGATTCGCAACCAATCGACATGTAATCTTAACGAACGCCTTTGCCGGAATAATCGTCTTCGAACCGTGTCCCTGATAGCCACCTCCTATACCATTAAACTCCAATGTCGGCGCAAATTTCGAGGACTCCGACGCCGTGTATCCTTTCGGTGGATAAAGTTCCGAAACGCCTAAAAAATTTTTTAGATCTTCATCGTTTTCGGGATGCTTTTTCAACTCCTCACGTTCCCATTCTTCAGGGAGTGCAACATCATCATAAAAACCATCTACATTAACCCGCCCATCCGCGCTATGCAAACTAGCACAAATTTCGGTAAGCGCCTGAATCGGATTATGCACCGGCCCTCCATAAATCCCTGAATGCAAATCCATTTTCGGACCATAAACCTCAATTTCCAAATCCACCAGCCCTCTCAACGCTGTCGTAATAATTAGCTGATCAACGCTCGCACTACCTGTATCCGAAACAAGCAACACATCTGCCTCCTTTAAACGATCTTTGTATTTCCTCAAAAACTCGCCAAAACTCGGACTTCCCATCTCCTCCTCTCCCTCAACCAAAAAAGTAAAATTCAAAGGAATATCCGGATCCCTCTCAAGCACACGAGCCAATGCCGTAAGCTGCACAATAAATGGTCCCTTGTTATCTGTAGCCCCTCGTCCATAAAGACGGCCATCGCGGACTTCAGGCTTAAATGGCTCCGTTTCCCATAGGTCAAGCGGATCGGCAGGCTGAACATCATAATGTGCATAAAACATGACATGCGGCCACTCTGGATTTCCAATACGACTCGCAAGGACAATAGGATGTAATTGCGTTTCTATAAGTTCGACATTAAATCCGAGCCCACTCAATTGCCTTACAACGAAATTTCGAGCGTCTTCCATGCCTTTATGATAAGCAGGATCGGTAGAAACACTCGGATAGCTAACGTATTCTAAAAGAGCTTTAATAGGATCGATAGTCATATGTATTCAATTGTAAAAATTATCTTCAGTTATTCCAGATATACCTTTTTCTTTTATATGTCGAGCATTTGCAGGCTCAATGTGAACAAGTACATCTAAAACTTCTTCGTGTTGATCTAATATATTCTTTTTTACTGTTGAAGCGATAATATGGCCCTCTTCAACTGATATCTTTGGATCGACTTGCAAATGTAAATCCACTTCAAAAAGATCACCGATTCGACGTGCCCGAAAATTATGATAGGATACAACGCCCTGTGTTGGCAATATGTGCTCACGAATGTCATTGATCATAGCTTGCTCAGGCGCTTTATCTAAAAGATCTTCCGAAGCATTTTTTAAAATTTTAATAGCTTGAACAGCCAGATACACTCCCAAGAAAAGTCCCACCACTTTATCAATAAATAACCAACGATCACCCCCTATAATCGCAATAGAAATTGCAATGAAAACAATGCCTGAAGAAAAGGAATCTGCACGATGATGCCAAGCATTGGCCATGAGAACACGAGATTTTATTCGAAATGCAATCGCACGAGTCCGCCAATAAAGCCATTCCTTAATGATAATTGATATTCCTGCAGCCACCAAAGCTGGCCACTCAGGAAGCTCTCCGCCGCCCTCCCAAAGAGACCTAATAGATGCCCCAATAAGGGCTATACAAAATATTAATAAAATGGCCGCAATAAACAATGCTCCAAAACTTGAAAATTTATGATGACCATAATGATGGTCTTCATCCATGGGCTTAAATGATATCTTAAAACTGATCAAAGCAGCAATATCAGTAATAAGATCTGATAAGCTATGCAAGCCATCACCAATCAAAGCCTGAGAATGCGCAAAGATACCAAGTGCACACTTAACCAAGCTTAAGAAAATATTAACAAAAACACTAACCCAGGTAACTTTTTCACCCAGCATCTTATTTTCCAAAGTCCTCAAAGGATGTTTTCTCATTTTATTGCTAAACATTGAATGTAAATTGGAACTAGTCAATGCATCTTTTTTCTTGCATATTTAAATTTAAATTGTTAGGTTTAGCCTTGTAGCGAAACATTAGCAAATGATGAAAAATTACAAAATTAAGTCCATCGAAGGTTTGTCAGTTTTTTTGGATAAATTAATTTGTGAATATAACGAAAAAAATTTATCCGGTGAAACATCCTACGCTTATATTTATTTTTTAACAGTTTCGAATTTTTCAGATCATGTAGTTTCATTATTAGGAAGAAAATGGATACTACAAACAGCTTCTAATCAAACAAGTATTATTGAAGGAGAAAAAATCGTATCCCAAACACCAACACTATTTCCTGGTGAATCTTTTTCTTATAATAGCTATCATACCATACTGGAATCTACTGTTGCTACAGGTATACTTTATGGGGTTGACGAATATAATGAACCCATACATATTCCAGTTCCTAGATTCGTAATGAGCATTCCGAATCTAGAAGGTTTAAAAAAGAAAAATGAAATTCATAGATCTCAGTAAAGTACAAGATGTTGGCACAAGTTGTATATTAGCTGAGATTGGTCCGTTTAATATCCTAATAGATGCTGGGTTACATCCAAAAAAAGTAGGCCTAGACGCAACTCCCGATTTCTCAAAAATTGATGACTTTAGCTTAGATTATATCATTCTTACTCACTGTCACCTAGATCACCTAGGATCACTTCCCCTTATATTTAACAGGCAACAACAGGCACTCATTCTAGCCAGCGTACCATCAATGACTTTGGCACCCAGGATGCTAAAGAATTCTTACCAAGTTATGCGCCGTCAAAGTGAAGATCAACATATCCCAGGGTATCCCCTTTACAATCGCTCTGATATCAATGCAGTCGAGAAAGCATTAATTTCAATGGCTTATGGGGAAACTAAAATTTTTGACAAAAAAGGACATCGACTTGAAGTAACATTTTATTCCTCCGGTCACATTCCTGGCGCTTCAGGATGCCTTATAAAATATAATCACAAAACAATTTTCGTTACCGGTGATGTCTTATTCGATGAACAATACACAATCCCGGGCGCTAAATTTCCTCAAGGCCCTTTTGATGTGTTAATTATGGAAACGACACGTGGTGCGACTGCGAGGTCTGTCGAAAATACTCGTAAAAGCGAGATGGACCGTCTAATCGAAACAATCAACCACACTATCGACCGCAGAGGATCCTGCCTTATACCCGTATTTGCACTAGGACGAATGCAAGAACTACTGGCTCTTTTTCACACTGCTAGGAATGAGAGAAAATTGCGTGAATGCCCCATTTTTTGTTCAGGGCTCGGTATGGACTTAGTTGACTACTTTGAAACAATCGCCCGAAAGACAGGACTCATCCATTTTCGAAAAAAAATGGTCACACAGCTGAAAGTTAAACCCTTGAAGCAAAACGTATACCCAGGCGTCGACCTTCAGGAAAAAGGGATATACCTTTTGAGTAGCGGAATGCTCATAGAAAATACTCCATCCTATGTCGTTGCCAGCGCGCTAATTAGGCACCCTCACAATTCTGTTTGTTTTGTCGGATATTGCGACCCCGACACACCAGGAGGAAAACTCCTTGAAACTCCTCATGGTAAACCTTTTTTATTTGAAGCCCTTGAATATGCTGATAACGTCCGCGCTCATGTCGACAAATTTGATCTAACTGGCCACGCCGACCGCGAAGAGCTCCTCAATTTCGCAATAACAACTAATCCAAAATCAATCATTTTAACTCATGGTGAACCTGTTGCAAGACAATGGTTTGAAACAACTTTAGCGGAAAAACTCCCAAATACCCAAATAATCAACCCAGTTCCAGAAAAAGAATACGCGGTATATTCATAGAAAAAATATCGTCGTAGCGGTTGCACATCTATTTTAAGCTCAAGTCTTAAATAACACAAAATTCATCATATTTATATATTTATATTAATATTATTTGTTCAAAATTTTGACAAATAAATATTAATGATGTTTGTTTACTTAAATAAACATTAAATTATGGATATAGAAAGAAATAAACCTAGAACTATACACCCTCACCCGACAGGTACGCCGCCCTCTCCTACCCCTGAGCCTTTCGAAGGCATCCATGTTGAAATATCCAAAACACCCACTGTACCTCGTTCATCATTAACATCAACAAGCGCCTCTGCAGAAGAAAGTACCTCATTAACAGAGCATGGAGTATCGTCTGAAGAGAGCGTCTTAACACTCTCGGATACTCTAGGTGTTATATTAGGCTTCGTTCCTTCTAATCACCTTCTTTCATTGAGAGAAGTAACAAAATTATTTCGAGACATAATAAACATCTCAGGTCGTATTTCTTTGCAATGCCCAATTGATAAATTAGATGATCTATCAAAAAAACTATCAGCTGCTCGCGCTCTAGAAGCTAAAATGGAACAACCTCTTGCATCTCAAGGTCTTCTCAATATTAGTTTAACCAACATAAAAACAGCCAAAGATGCTCAAACTCTCACAAATTTTCTCAAAGATCCCAGCAACAAACCCTTTTTAGAACGCATTGGAGCCATCTCTTTCGATGACATCAATAATTCGAACGCTAAACAAATTCAAGAATTATTAAATTTCATCACCGAAAACGCTGATCAATTTCCACAACTGACAACCCTATCCTTTAAAGATATTCGGTCTAACAGACCCTTCACATTCCCCAAACTTCCAGACAATTTAGTTTCTCTCTCTTTTGGAAATATCCTAGGCGATATCACATTCCCTGAGTTTCCAAAAAATCTCACTTCCCTTTCTTTTGGAAACATTCGCAAGAATCTCACACTACTTGAATTTCCAAAAAACCTAGTCTCTCTCTCTTTTGGTTTTATTGGCGTGCCTACGGAACTTCCTGAATTTCCAGAAAATCTAACTTCTCTTTCTTGTAGAAGCGTCATTAGCGATTTTACACTCCCCACACTACGGTCAACCAACTTAATTTCTCTCTCTCTTGGACACGTCTACCAAGGAGAGCAACCTTTTATACTCCCTGAATTTCCAGAGACTCTCACTTCTCTTTCTTTTAGGAATATCTCAGGCAATCTTATCTTTCCTACGTCACTACCGAACAGTTTGGAAGAGTTCTCGATAGGAAGCGTTAATCGTCCTTTCGAAATCCCTAATCCTCCAGCTAATTTAACCTCCTTTCACCATAGTAAGCCAGCAGGATGGGGAGAATCACTTACTGAATTTAAAACCGGAGTAGACGAGAACAGGTTGCGCAAACTCAACAGATCGAAACCTGAAAAAAGGAAAGCTGAATCAACCGGTCCAGAAACTAAAAAACGAAGAATTGGGCCAAACGGATCAGACTCTCAATCCACTGCACCTGGAATGGACCTAAGTTAAATGTTGAATTTAAATTAATGGAAATAGAAAAAAATCAACCTAGAATTACACGCCCGACAGGCACACCGCCTCCTTCTATCCTCAAACCTTTTAAAGGCATCTACGTTGAAATATCCAAAATACCAACTGAATTGCGTTCATCATCAAGCTCCTCTGATGTAGAAACCGATGAAGAAACAAGCATCTCATTGACAGATCGCGAGATATCGTCTCAAGACGACATCGAATCCATAGCCGAAACTTCAGAAAACGTCCTAACAAACCCAGATACCCTGAGTGTTATATTAGGCTTTGTTCCTTCTAATTATCTTCTTTCAATGCAAATGGTAACAAAGTTATTTAGAGATATAATAAAAAGCTCAGGCCGTGCTTCTTTACAATGTCCAATTAATAAATTAACTACTCTATCAAAAGAACTAGAAGCTGCTCGCTCTCAAGAAGCTAAAACCAAACAACCTCTTTCACCACAAGGTCTTTTTAACATCAATTTCACCGAAATAAAAACAGCTAGAGATGCTCAACGTCTAAGATTGTTTCTCGAAGATCCCGACAACGAACCCTTTTTAAGCCGCATTGAAGGCATCTCTTTCGACAACATTACCGATTCAAACGTTAAAGAAATTCGAGAATTATTAAATTTCATCACTGAAAATGCTGATAAACTACCACAACTGACTTCCCTGTCTTTTAAAGCAATTTTTACTACCAAACCCCTCACAATCCCCGAACTTCCAGACAATTTAATTTCTCTCTCATTTGGAAGCATCTTTGGCAACCTCACACTTCGTAAACTTCCACAAAATCTAAATTCTCTCTCTTTTGGAAATATCACAAGCTATCTCACACTTCCTAAGCTTCCACAAAATCTAAATTCCCTCTCTTTTGGAGACGTCTTCAAAGATCTCACACTCCCTGAACTTCCAGAAAATCTAAATTCTCTTTCTTTTGAAGATATCTTCAGCTATATTACCTTCCCTAGGTCACTGCCAGCTAATTTAACCTCTTTTCATCATGGCTCAATACCGTCCGAAATGGAACAACCCATTGCTGAATTTCAAAAGCAAGTAAACGAAAACAAGTTACAAAAACTAAATAGATCGAAACCTGAAAAAAGAAAAGCTGAATCAACCGGTCCAGAAACTAAAAAACGAAGAATTGGGCCAAACGGATCAGACTCTCAATCCACTGCACCTGGGATGGACCTAAGTTAAATGTTGAATTTAAACATGAAACTATGGTTCAATAATCCCGATTACGCTTGCAAAACCTCCTATTTTATTAGATAGTGTAATGTAGAGGCGGATATCTCCGGTGCTCGAGTAAGCGTATAAGCGCTCTCTTCCTGATAAGTAGAATTACGGGGACCTGAATAGAATGATGGCTGTCATGCCTTAGAGATGGGGAAGGCAAAAATCAGATGACAGGCGCCCACCTTAAACATAAAGAGGTTGTAGAGCTTTACGAAAGACGGCACATGGGGACCCGCCTTCTTCATTAGCTTTTTTCCAATGAAGAAGGGGGGGGCCAATGCAGACAATAGTCAAATCGACTACATTGGCCCAGTGCAGCCATATAGCATA
>Ga0207144_1010_pt1 | contig 46907 bp, 40 predicted proteins | sample Alteio_BWMinHeat_FD_153583 | JGI IMG/M metagenome (GOLD analysis project Ga0207144, IMG submission 153583) | Enriched cells from forest soil in Barre Woods Harvard Forest LTER site, Petersham, Massachusetts, United States -... | ecosystem: Environmental > Terrestrial > Soil > Temperate forest >...
GTTTAAAATCTTAAAAAACTCAACTAGGATATCACAAATGATGCGAATATTTAGCATATGGCTTTTATTTACTTTTCAATACATGGCTTGGGGCGATATCGGATTAAATGTAACAAATGACACGGACAATCAAAAATCCGGAAATTTGTCATATTGGGAGAGTTTAATCCTTGGAGTAGTCCAGGGAGTGACGGAATTTTTACCTATCTCGTCGACGGGGCATTTGATTATAGCAAATAGGGCACTGGGATTGAGTTCTGAGGAAAAAGAAAAGATAGAAGAGAGGGAATATTCGGTGAAAGATGCTGTGGATTCGTATGCAATAGTGATTCAAGGGGGAACAATGCTAGCAATAGTATTTCTGTATCGAAAGCGAATAAAGTCAATTTTACTTGGGTTAATAGGGCATGATCGAAAGGGGCTGAGGCTTGGAAGAAATATCGTATTAGCTTTTTTACCGGCAGCAGGATTAGGATTGATTTTAGGAGGATGGATTGAGGAGCATTTATTTAGTCCAAGAACAGTTATGGTGGCTTTGGTTATCGGCGCGATAGTGATGTTTGTAGTGGAAAAGTGGCGTAGAAAAAAGACGAAGGAAGAAGATATGGAAGAAGAAGGCTTGGATTTGGACGAGCTGACGGTTGGGCAAGCGCTAGGGATTGGAGGATTACAATGCATAGCGATGTGGCCTGGTGTGAGTCGGTCGATGATAACAATCGTTGGGGGGTATGTAGCAGGGTTAAATCCTGCACGGGCTGCGGAATTTAGTTTTTTTGCTTGGATTAGTGACGTTAAGTGCAGCTTCTTTTTATGAGATAGTATTTGACGGAGTCCATATGGTGAAAGTATTGAATTTGGGACCTGCGATATTTGGGTGTGGAGTGGCATTTGTTACAGGAGCAATTGCAGTAAAATGGTTAGTGAATTACTTAACAAAATATGGATTGTCATTGTTTGCATGGTACCGGATTGCGCTGGCGGTAGGAATTTTTTTGGCTAACTATGGAATTTAAGAGGGGTATAAAAAACGATATAAAATTTTTGATTGATTGCTTGACTCTGGGCTTATAATTGGCATATTAAAATAGTTTCAACAGTAAGCTTTTAGCCCTCTGTATGAGGGCTATTTTAACTAAATTTAAACATTATGGGACAACCAAAACGTAAACAGTCGAAGCAAAGAAGCGCTAAACGCCGTGGAGCAAATCGCTTTAAAGTACCACAAGTTTCTAAGGATCCTACGGATAACACAGTATTCAAGCCGCATCACGTCAATCCAGCGAATGGCATGTATCGGGGAAGACAGGTGATAGAAGTTGAAATTTAAGAGGAATATTTCTTACATTTAATTAATTTGCATTTAAGCGTGCAAGGAATTTTGTGATATGGGTGTAAATTCAGGAACCATTGCTGTTGATGTTATGGGGTCAGATCAAGGGCCTTTAGAAGTGATTGAGGGGGTTAAGCTTGCTTTAGAAGAGTATTCTGAAATTTCGGCCTTGGCCTTGGTTGGTATTCAGGAGGAAGTTGAACAATCTTTGAAGAAGTGTGGGATAATTGGACATCCGAAGCTTTCGATTAGGCATGCATCGGAGGTGGTTGGGATGGAGGATAAGCCGGCTCAGAGTTTGAGGAAGAAAGATGCATCGATGATGCGTGCGCTGGATCTTGTAAAGTCGGGTGAATGTGCAGCGATGTTGAGTTGTGGTAATACAGGGAGTTTGATGGCGGGGGCGACGATAAAGTTACGTCCTATGCCTGGTATTGAGCGTCCGGCGCTTTCAACGGTTGTGCCGAGTAAGGATCATCTTTTCATTTTGATTGATGCGGGGGCGAATCCTGAGACGAATCCTAGACAGTTGATGCATAATGCTATTTTGGGCTCAAACCACTGTAAAGTTGAGCTTGGGATTAAAAAGCCTAAGGTAGGTCTTCTTACGATTGGTACAGAAGAGGGGAAGGGGACAGAGAGGATACAAGAGGCGCATAAGTATTTAAAGTCTTTGGGTGATTTGATTAATTATAATGGTTTGATTGAGGGTTTTCATGTGTTTGAAAAGGATGTGGACGTTGTTGTGTGTGATGGCTTTGTTGGGAATATTTTGGTGAAGACCTGTGAGTCCCTTTTTCATATTCTTAAAGATCTTTTTGTTGAAGAATTAACTGCGAATCCGTTGAGAAAGTTTGGGGCTGTGCTTTCGTTGGGGGCTTTCAAATCGATTAAACATAAATTTAATCCTGATCGTTTTGGAGCAGCACCATTTCTGGGAATCAATGGGATTGTGTTGAAAGCTCATGGATCGAGTAATCGATATGGTGTGAAGAATGCGATACGGACAGCACAGCAGATGCTAAACCGTGATATGACTGAACAAATTTTATCGGATGTGGCTGAGGCCAACACTATTATCAGCTCTTGTTAAGCATAAAAAATTCATGGAAAACAACTTAGGCAGATCGGTCGTCATCAAGGGAATTGGTGCATATAAGCCTAAGCGGGTACTTACTAATGATGATTTAGCAAAGATTGTAGACACGAGTGATGAATGGATTTTTACGCGTACGGGGATTAAGGAGAGGCTCATTGCGGGTGAAAGTGAGACGCCTTCTTTTATGGGTCTTGAAGCGTCAAAAGTTGCTTTGGAGCGTGCAGGACTTGAGGCAAGTGTAATTGATCTTCTAGTTGTAGCAACGCTTTCCCCGGATATGCCGTTTCCCTCTACTTCGTGTCTGATTCAAAATAAGCTAGGACTCAAGCCAATTGCCTGTTTTGACGTTCAGGCTGCTTGTTCTGGGTTTTTATTCGCATTGGAGATTGCTTCAAAAATGATGTTGTCTGGCAATTACAAAAATGCCTTGGTAGTCGGGACAGAAAAGATGTCCGGAATTTTAGATTGGAAAGATCGATCAACATGTGTTTTATTTGGCGATGGTGCGGGTGCTGCCGTTTTAACAAAAGTTAATGAAGCAAACGTTGGTATTATTGACGGAATTCTTTGTGCAGATGGATCTCAAGCTGAGCTTCTCTGCCAGCCAGGAGGGGGTTCTGCTTGCCCTGCTTCGATTGAGTCAATTAAGGAAGGTAAGCATTTTCTCAAAATGAATGGGAGAGAAATATTCAAGAATGCTGTTCGTTTGATGGAACAAGTTTCATTAAATATTTTGGAAAAAAATAAATTATCGGCCAAAGATATTGACTTAGTAATTCCGCATCAGGCAAATATACGTATTATTAATGCACTTTCAACTCGACTTAATATTCCAATAGAGAAATTTTTTTTAAATCTGAGTCGCTTTGGAAATACATCGGCAGCTTCAATTCCTCTTGCTTTAAATGATGCCTACGAACAGGGTCTCTTAAAAAAAGGTGCCAATATCTTGCTGGTTGCCTTTGGCGGTGGATTGACTTGGGCCTCCACTCTTTTAAAATGGTCTTAATATAATAATAATGATGAAAAAAATTTATTTAATAACTTTATTTTTTACTACACTCGTAAGCGCAGTGTTACATGCGGAGCTCTCGTGGAGCCCTGAAACAGGTTGGGGTGCTAAAGGAGGCCTTCTTGAACCTCTTATTGGTCAGACCATTGTAATTAAAGATGCTGAACATGGAATGCAAGTAGCTTGTGAAGAATACACCGCAGGCAATACACTTCCCGCAATTAGGACTTATAAAAATGTTTATGATTGTTATCCTTTGAGCGCCGAAGCGCCAGAAGCTTTGTATCGAATAGGCCAAATTTATATGGGAAGCCATCAGTACGAACAGGCATTCAAGGCATTGGAGACGATTATTTTGGAATATCCAGGATATCCAAAATTTAATGACGTTATCGCGATAGAATTTGATATCGCAAAACAACTTCAAAGCGGCGAAAGACCCTATTATTATGGCCTTATTCCCGGTTTTAGAGATTACGCGGCGGCAATCAAGTTTTTTGAAAGTATTGTCACAAATGCCCCATATACACGATATGCCCCAATGTCTCTTATGAATATTGCTGATCTAGCGAGCGAGCACGGTCGAATTGAAGATGTAGTCGATTCCCTGGACCGTATAGTTTGCTGCTATCGTAATAGTGAATTCGCTCCCTGTGCCTACGTTAAGCTTGGTGACATTTATGCTAAAATGGTTCATGGACCCTCTTATGACCAGGGCGCAACGTTGCGTTCAATTAATTATTATGAAGATTTTTTGCTTCTCTTCCCAGAAAATCCTCTAGTCCCAGAAGTGGAAGTAAAACTTGCAAATGGGCGCGATCTTTATGCTCGTAGTAAACTAATAATGGGAGATTTTTACTACAGATACCGTAATAATTTTGAAGCTGCCCGAATTTACTATAATGAAGTGATCACGGCTGCGCCTAATTCTTGTGCCGCACAAGAGGCGCAAGCACGGCTTGAGTTAGTTGCCAACTGTGTCTATCCTCCCAAAACTTGGGTTGATAAAATTTTTGGACGTTACCAACGTCCTAGCACACCTTCCTACTTGGAAGATGCCATTATTGCAAATCATACGACGGAGTCTTTCTTGATGGATGTCAATCCATTCCCAATCCGAGATGTTGATACCGGATACGATGATTTTGCTCCAGGTCAAGAGCCAGTTCCAGCGTATTAATATAAATGATACATTTTAAAGACAGTTATTGGGCAAGTGCACTTAGATGTTCTCTCATTTTTCCGCTGCTATTCCTTTTGCCTGCTTGCTCGCATTATCGATGGGGTAGCCCAGGTTTAGACTCGCTGCCATTTCAAACACTTTACGTCAAACCGGTTATTAATAAAACTTACATACCCGAAGCCCAGGCACTCGTATCCCAGCAACTGATTCGTTATCTTCAACAATCAGGTATTTGTATTACTCAATGTGAAGAAGATGCAGATGCAGTGCTCATTGTGGTATTACGTAATTATGTTCAATCCACGCTTACAACGCAAAGGAATGACACTACACTTGCAAGTTCCTTCACTGTCTCAGTCGAGGCACAATGTACTTTGCTTAATAATGTGAATTGTAAGGCTTACTTTACGAATCAAGGCGTGTGTGCGTCTATTAATGCGGAAGCAAACGACAATGTTCAACAGACACTTTATCAAGATATGCCTGTTTTAACAGGAAAATTGGCCGATCAAATTAGAAACTTAGTTATTGGAACTTGGTAATGATCTATAGTTGGATTTTATTATGAAGAGAAATGACATAATTTTAGCTCCCTCGATTTTAGCAGGAAATCACGCGAATCTTTCGGAAAGCATGAAGATTATTGAAGATTCCGGGGCTTCCTGGGTTCATTTGGATATTATGGATGGGCATTTCGTGCCTAATTTATCCTTTGGTCCAAAGATAGTAGCGGATCTAAGAAAAATTTCGAAGCTCTTTTTTGATACCCACCTGATGTTGGACAATCCTCAGGACTTTATTGAAGCTTTTGCCAAAGCGGGTTCCAATAGCATTACAATCCATGTTGAGCCTGAGTACGATAAACTGGGAACGCTGAAGGAGATTAAACAATTAGGATGTGCTTGTGGGATAGCATTAAACCCTGGAACAAATGCAGAATCGATTTTACCCTATCTTGAAGAAGTGGATTTGGTTCTAGTAATGACGGTTCAACCGGGGTATGGAGGACAGGCATTTCGAGAAGAAATGTTGCCAAAGATTGCAAAAATCAATGAATGGCGTACAGAGAAGGATCTTGATTTTCGCTTAGAAGTCGATGGAGGCATAAACCCTGAAATTGCCAAACGTTGCTGGGAAGAAGGTGCAGACACTTTCGTCGCAGGAACAGCATTCTTCAGAGCTGAAAATAAAAAGGCCTTTTTGGAAGGCCTTGTGTGAATTTTTAAGATTTTATTCGCTACAGTTAAAGTTCAGCTTTAATAAAGCCGGCCTCTTCGAATAAGTCTTTTGCTTTCATTTTGTAGAACGCATGCTTTTCCTGTTCCCACTCTAATTGTTTCTTCTCTGCTACACTATGGAGTCTATTGATTTCTTCTTGAGACTGCTTGGAATTTTTAGCATCTTCATAGTCATCGTCAGCTTCTAAAAAAGCATATCCGGCTTCCATCACAGCTTGAGATACTTTCATTTCTTCTTCATAAATGGATTTAAAGATTTCCTGTATCGTAGTAAATTCAAGCACCCCTTCTATATTAAAACCAGGATCTAGCTGTCCTAATATTTGCATCATAGGCATTTTTCGAGCTACATTCAAGTGCAACATCTGCTCCCGTATTTGCCCTTGTTTCTCTAAACCTAATCCTAATACTTCATTTAGAAATAAACAATTATATAAAAACGTCTCAATATTTTCTGCTTGATTAGGATCCGTTGTATAATCCTTAATCATTTCAAATTTGTACATAAGAACCATTATATTTGGTAAATACTTAGGATTTTGAAGAAGCTTAATATAAATTTCGAGCTTCGTCAAACATACGGCAGTACGGTCTGGACAAGCATTTCCGCCATCTATCATAATTTTTAATGCACCTTCAATTTGTTTTTTGAGTAATTCTTTCTCTGCGTTATCTGTTGATTTTTCAAATTTAATTTTTAAGTTATTCAAATAGTCAATAATTGCTGCTATTCTTTTTCTTGTCATTTGTTTGCCCGTTGCATTGCGTTTGGCTTCAGCAGTTAGCATACATTGATTGAAAAATTTAATCAAAGAAGCTTTTTTAGCTTCATTGGTTATTGTTAAACTATTGGCAATGTCGGAGAGACAAGTTTTGTATGATTCCCAGCCATTATCATCGACGTCTTCTTCAGGTTGAATCAAGACATTCCACTTAGGCATTGTGGGATCATTTAAAAAGAGGTCTTTATTCATGTTTTTAGGCATGGTAATATATTGTTGATAAAGAATTACTAGTTGTTTTAAATAGTCTTTACTTTCAATTATATGTTTCCATTGATCGAGTGTAAAGGGAGGCTGGAATTTTCCTATCCAAAGTTCAGTATTATCCTTTAAAAATTTTAATTTTTCGGAAGCTTCTGAAGTTGGAATATTTTTAAAAAATTTTAATATATTAAAAATAGAATTTTCTTTTGGTAATTCATGATAATTTAATAGATATTTTTTACAGCACTTAACTAATCCATGAATATTATTTGTTGATTCATACATAATCTTGAGCCTTTTAATTGCATATTTTTTTATTTTTTTATTATCGTTGTTTGTTGATTTTAGAATTTTTTCTAAATATGCAACACTCAAACTATCGTTATCGCTTTCTTTATAAAATTTTGCTAATTCATAAAGTGCATATGTATTGTCAGGGTTAATTATTGAAAGAGTGTATGCTACTGGGATATTGAATGATGAATACCAATTTTTCAATTCCTTTTTAAAATTCTTAAATTCTTCTTTTGTTAAAATTGAATTTACTCCAATTTCCACTTTATATAAAAGCGCATATAATATGCGCATAAAAACCGATGTGAATGAAATAAAATGTAATTCATTTATGACATTCGATAATTTTCGTAAAATATGATCTTCGCTGATTACAATACTTGAATAAAAATTATCATAATTCAATGAAGTATTTAAATAAATATTATTGTATTTCAATAATAAACCGACAACAAATGGTAATAATACTATATTTTTTATGCTTAATAAATTTTCATAAAAAATTAAACTTGAAAAATTACTTACTTTGTCAAGCAACTCTTTTGTGAAAGACATGTAAAAAATAGTTGAGAAGTATGCGTATACAAGTGTGGGTAGTGAAAAATCTTCTAAGTAGTACATCAAGAGGCCTTGAGCAATTGTATTTAAAACGGCGATTATGTTCCAAGTGACCCAAGATGAATCAAGAATTCCTTTTAGATGAAAAAAAATTCTATTTACACATTCTATGGTTAATGTATAAGTACTACAACCTAAAGATACACTTCTTTCATATAATTTTTCTATTCCTAGCTTTATCTTGTCATAACTGAAATTATTAACTCGAGATCTGATGTCTATTTCATTATAAATCAAACTAGAGTTTCCAAAAATTAGATCGTTTGTTTTATTTAAAATATTTATATTTGTTTTTATCATGAACGTAATTATCGTAATTTTCCAAAAAATGTCAATATATTTATAAATATTAACTAACATTAAATGCTGTGCGTTTTTGATAAATTCTAATTTTTTCCTAGAAGTCGATGGAAGTATAAACCCTGAAGTTGCCAAATGTTGCTGGGCAGAAGGTGCAGACACTTTCGTTGCAGAAACAGCATTCTTCAGGGCTGAAAATAAAAAGGCCTTTTTGGAAGGCCTTGAATAACAAGAAGATAAATTAAGTTTATCTTGAACATAGGTTACAGATTTGAGTTTGTATCATCTACTTTACTCACGCTAGGCATGCCTCTTTCAAGAACTGCCTTCAACTCAGGCGTTATTTTATGATTTTTTACATAATCTTGATAAGCCTTTATTGCTCGAGAAATGGCCTCGTCTTTTGATTTATAAGCAACACCTTCACTGTTCAAAAAGCTTTGAACATCACTTTCCATCCTAGGATTAAATTCACCGGAATTGTTAATGACTATGATGTTAATCTGATCGGAAAACTCTTTACTCAAAGCTAGAACTGTCTTTTGCGCATCATAATGGTCCTCCGCAGCTACAACAATAGGAACCCCTCTTCCAGTTCGCATAGCTCTTTGCACTATACCTGGAATAGCTAAATCAACAGGACGAAACACATAAATAATATTAGTTTTAAATCCATGCTTTAATACATATTGAATCCTATCTCTAGCCTTTTTTAAGCTTGCCAAAGTACCATCCAAAACAAGATCCACATCATCATAAATATTCGGAAGTACTTTGCCTATTGTACCCTTACCTGAACCACCACCACCAGCTAAAAATAGCATTGCTGGGGCCTCTTTTTCATTCGATATTCTAATTACATCTGTCTTAAAAAGATAATTAATAAACTGTGATGCAGGAACGTGTGTAGACTCGCTATAAAGGTTTGCACCAATAAGCCCATCATCAAAAGGCGGAAAAAGTTTTCTAGCTAAATCAATGTCTAATATTTTACCATGTTGTGAACTAGGCATGTCACTATAAATCTGACTTAATAAATTAAGATCCAACTGCAGTAATTCCGAAAATTCCTCTTCGGCATGTAGTTCAAGGCCACTTAATCCTAGTTTATTAACGGGAATTTGAAGGGGGCCTGGATAGAGTTTATCAGTACTCGTAATTACTGCTTCACTTATTTCCAAATCATTATTTGGCAAAATCAAAGTAATGTTATCTGCTAAATTCTCTGCGCCAAAAATAAAACACTTGGGTAATAATGCGAAAGCTATAATAAATGCAATTAATTTATTCATTCTTATATCATTATGCATAATTTACAGAATCGCAAAAAACCCGTATTTTATAATTTATTTTATAATTTAATAAAAATATATAAATATTTAATTGCGAAATTTATTTAAGATTTCTTGCAGCGTATAGCGCTCGTGCTGAAGGGCTTGTATTTTTTTAATTCGTTCCAGCATGTCATCTGAATACAATTGATATCCAGAATCTGTAATTTGTTCTACGGAAAGAAGCCCTAATTTTGTCCAGTGACGAATGGTCGCATGGGTAAGATTGGATTTTTTTGCTAATTCTCCAATTTTTAAAAGTTTCTTATGCTCTATTAAAAGAGTTGTTTTTTCTTCTTCGCCTTTTATTGATTTCAAATAAATGTCTAGAGATCGGTTAATTGCCTCATATATGATTTCCTGATAGTCATTTTTATTGCCGCCAAGTTGAGCTTTTTCAAGGCTTGTAATATACTTCAGTCTATCGCGTTTCCGAATTAAGGCAGGAGGAAAGCCGTTTTTTAGCAATATCAAATTCATAAGAAGTCGAGCCGTTCGTCCATTGCCATCTACAAAAGGATGAATAGCCACTAATTTATAATGAGCTTCTGTAGCCAAATCAATGGAATCTAATTCTGAAGTTTGCAACCAATTACCAAAATCTTCCATAAGAATGGGAACCTTTGCCCAATTTGGCAGAATAACCCTAGACCCGCTAATGCGTGCAGGCACTGAACGATATCTTCCGGCATTATCGTCGTCTATTCCCTTCAAAATTAAATCATGAATTGTAAAAATATCTTTTTCAGTAATCTTGGCCTTACAATCACCGGCGATAGCTTTAACCCAATCTAAGGCCTTTGCATGGTTTGTTGCTTCAAGATGTTCAACAAGCGACTTTCCGCCAACCGTTAGACCTTTTTCTACAACAAGTGCGGTTTCCTGTCGAGTAAGGGTATTGCCTTCAATGGCATTACTCGTATAGGTAAGCTCTATTCTAAACCAATTTTCTAAATTTTGTACAAAAGCAGGATCTAAGGGCCTAAAACGGTCCAATTCATTTTTTTTGTTAATTAAATCCTGTTTCGTCATAAGCTAAACCATAAGGTGACACCTTACGCTTTTCAATATTATAAGTATTTTTATGGCAAATATTCACATTTATAATAAAAGAAGTTTGCCAAATAAAAGAGTTTCATAGAGCATGAACGTATGGTTTTACGCAAAATAAATGCTCAGAAGGGAAAAAATTCCTATCAGTGTGAGGTGAACATTGATGCTCCAATACAAAAGGTTTATGAAGCAATTGCTGAAAATGTAAGAGATTGGTGGACGAGAGATTATGAAACAGAATTAGCAAAAATAGAAACAAAATTTACGGTAAGATTTGGTGAAACTTTTGCGATTATGCAAAATGAAGAATTAACTCCGTATAAAAAAATTGTTTGGAAGTGCATTGAACAACACCATGTTAATGAAACACTTAGTAAAACAGACGAATGGAATAACACGAAGATTACTTTTGAATTAAAAGATAATGAGAGCGGTACAAAACTTAATTTTTTACATGATGGACTAACTCCTAATTTAGAATGTTTTGAAATTTGTCAAAATGGATGGGATTACTATATTAAGACGAGTTTAAAGAATTATATAGAAACAGGCAATGGTTATCCTTATAAATCAGGAGAGGATGAGGCAAAAAAAATTCTATCTGGAAGTGTTTGATTTTAAATAATTAACAGGATACTATTTAATTTCGTTTTAAAAATTTTCAGTAACATCCCAGGTACTTCGACTTTTTATAGCTAAAATCTACCTTACATCACCATCGAAACCACCTCATTCACGATAATCCCACATCCAATTAAAAACGTCAATATTAGCATAAATTTCCCTCCAGGCGCTTTATAAGGAGGATTATAATCAGGCCGCTTACGAATCTTTAGCGCAATCAAACTTGGCATAATAACAGCAATAATCGTCAATGCAAGCCCTGCGTACGTCAACGCTATTACAAATCCCTGAGGATAAAATATCGCAAATATAAAAGGTATCAAAAACGTCAAAAGTGCCGCAATCGCTCGTCCCTTCATCGTATTTGGCAAATTTGCTTTCTGCGCAAAAAAATCTAAAACCCCGATCGCTACTCCTAAAAACGACGTCGTAATCGCCAAAGTAGCAAATCCGTTCGTTGCCCAATTAATTGTCATTCCACCATTGATCAAATTCAACTGATTAATAAAGACCCCAACATCATTTCCACTGTCGTAGACTTTCTGAAAACTGTATTCGCCAACCAAAGGTAGCGATCCTAGTGAAACGCATTCCCAAACAATATAAAATGCCAAAGGAATAAAACTTCCAATCATCAGCACCCGAACAAGACGCTTCGGATTCAGCCCAACATAGTCAATCACACTCGGCATGCTTCCATGAAATCCAAAAGACGTCACAAAAACAGCAATCACCGCCCACACAGCCCCAACTTCATAAGGTTTTGTCGCTAAATTCACCCAACTTAAAGCCGGCAATATAAGCCCAACTAATGTAACAAAAAACACCGTTTTTATCACAAATAAAAATCGATTCAAATGATCAACCGCTTGTGTACAAGAAAAAACAAATCCTCCCAGTATAACTGTAAAAAGTACCTCTGGTAAAATATTCGTCACTTGAATATTAAAATACGAAGCTAATATCTCCTTAATCGTCGACGTTCCTCCAGCAATATAAGCTGAAAGCAGCGCATAAAAAAGCAATAAAAAAGCAAAAGTCGAAAGTCCCCTACCCCATTTCCCCAACACAGCCTCCGCAGCTGACGAGATATTAATCCCCTTTCCAAAGTATAAATTAATCTCAATTGTAATAAGCGCAGTATAAGTCATTAACGCACAAATTGCTATCATAAGCACAGAACTTACAAAAAACCCAAGCTGTGCTGAAATTATTGGAATCGCCAACGTTCCCGCACCAATCGTCGTCCCAGCGATAATTAACGCACCCCCAAATAATCTTCCATTTTCTTTCATTTTATAATTGCAATACGTTTAATTTTTCAAAGATAAAGTGCAATGTTTTTTACGGAAAAAATGTTGCATAACCAAGATCTTCATACACAATAATGTCTTAAGACACATAAAATAATGAACAAAAACACAGCCTTACCCTATAACGTCAGTGTTTTAATTTTTGTAAAAAATCAACACGGGGATTTTTTACTCCTAAAACGCAACAAAAAACCCAATTTTGGCTGCTGGACCCCTATAGGCGGAAAACTCCATATGCAAGATGGCGAATCGCCCTTCGAATGCGCTATTCGTGAAGCTCACGAGGAAGCAGGCCTAATTCTTTCGAACTCCGATTTACACCTCTTTTCCATGATTGCTGAAAAAAGTTATGAAGATACAAATCATTGGCTTCTTTTTCTTTTCGACTGTAAAAAACCCATAGAAACCTTACCTGAGGACATTTCTGAAGGCAGTTTTCAATTTTTTTCACGCAGTGAAATTAACCAATTAACTCTCCCTCAAACAGATAAAGAAATTCTCTGGAGCCTTTATGACAACCATCGAGACGGTTTTGTAGCCCTAAAGGCCAATTGTAGCTCGAAAGAGAACTTACAAATTATTCTTGAAGAATGCCATTAATTTATGCATCATGAGACTTGTTCATTTTCCCTTAACAACAACCTAATTAAGTTAATTTTTAAATTGTGAGCGCGCAGACAACAGCCAATCCTAATTCAAAGAAAAGTTCGCAGCAATCATACGCTACTGAACCTATCAATAAAGATATTCCTTCCAATGCAAAGATAGATCTCTATCGCCAAATGGTACGTATCCGTCGTTTCGAAGAACGTTGCGTTCGTTCCTACCAACAAGGTAACATTGGAGGCTTTTGCCATACTTATATTGGACAAGAATCCGTTGCCGTCGGAACCATTTCAGTCCTTGGACCAAACGATCATATCATCTCTGCATACCGCATCCATGGGCATGCCTTAGCCGTTGGAATGTCTATGAATGAGCTTATGGCTGAAATGTATGGCAAAGTAACCGGTTGCTCGAAGGGTAAAGGAGGATCTATGCACTTCATGGATCCCACGCGTCATTTCTGGGGCGGACACGGCATCGTTGGTGGCCAAACTCCTCTCGGCGCCGGAATCGCTTTTGCCCTCAAATATGAAGGTAAAAAGGGTGCATGTCTCTGCTATCTAGGTGACGGCGCTGTCAATCAAGGCGCATTTTACGAATCACTCAATTTAGCCAGTCTCTGGAACCTCCCCGTAATCTATATCATTGAGAATAACCAGTTTTCCATGGGCACCAGCCAAGCTCGATCTTCCGCCGGAACTCCTCTTGCTAAAAGAGCCGAAGGCTTTGCAATTGACTGGGCTGAAGTCGACGGAAGCAATCTTTACGAAGTTCGATACAAAACTACTGAAGCCCTCAAACGTGCCCACGATAGCCAACGTCCTACCGTTTTAGAAATTCATACCTATCGCTACCGAGGCCATTCTATGTCCGACCCTGATCAAACTTATCGAACCAAAGAACATATTCAAGACCATCGTGAAAAACTCGACCCCATCATGCTCTTCGAAACCATCCTCAAAAATGAAGGCATACTCAATCAAGACATAATCCATGAAATTGATCTGAAAGCCAAAGAAGAAGCCGAATTGTCAGCTCAATTCGCAGATGAGAGTCCCTACCCCCCCCCCTCCTCTATTTTAAATCATATCTATTGGGAAGAGGATAATCCTGAACACAAAGTCTCCCAGGGAACTATCCTATTTAACCAACTCCTTGAACAAGAATAAGATAAATTTCTATGCCAAAAAAGACATATAGAACTGCCTTAAATGAAGCAATTGCCGAAGAAATGCAACGTGACGAGCGCGTTTATCTAATGGGCGAAGAGGTTGCACAATTTCAGGGCGCGTATAAGGTCAGCCAAGGTCTACTCGAAAAATTTGGCCCCAAACGCATAATTGACACACCGATTAGTGAAAACGGCTTTGCAGGCCTCGGAATTGGCTCTGCCATGTTGGGCCTACGTCCCATCGTCGAATTTATGACCTGGAGTTTTTCCTACGTAGCTCTTGACCAAATCATCAACAACGCAGCCAACATGCGCTACATGTTTGGTGGCCTCTGTAACGTACCCATCGTCTTCCGCGGTCCCGCCAATGGCGGCGTCAACGTCGGCGCCACCCACTCTCATACACCTGAAAATTTCTATGCTAATGTTCCCGGACTTAAAGTCATTTGTCCCGCAACAGCTTACGATGTAAAAGGTCTAATGAAAACTGCAATCCGTGATAACGATCCTGTTTGCGTCATGGAAAACACCATTCTTTACAATCTCGAAGGCGAAGTTCCCGATGAAGAATACTTAATTCCCCTCGGTAAAGCCGATGTGAAAAAAGAAGGTTCGGATATTTCAATCATAGCTCACGGAAGAGCTGTAATAACATCACTTGAAGCCGCTAAGATCCTTCAAGAACAACACAACATTAATGCCGAAGTCATTGATCTACGCAGTATTCGTCCACTAGATGAAGGAACGATCATCGAATCTGTTAAAAAAACCAATCGTGTTCTTCTTGTTGAAGAAAATAAACCTTTCTGTGGCGTTGATGCCCAAATCGCTTACATTCTCCAAGAAAAAGCATTCGATTATCTAGATGCACCAATTCATCGAGTTTCTGCGCTCGATGGACCACAAATCTACAGTATGCCGCTCGAAAAAATTCAACTACCCAATGCTAACCACGTTGTCCAAGAGGCGCTAAAGGTTTTACGTTAAAATTTAATCATCACCGTTATGGCCACAATTATTGACATGCCCAAACTAAGCGATACCATGACCGTTGGTACCCTTGTAAATTGGTTAAAAAAAGAGGGTGACGCTGTTTCTCCAGGTGACATGCTTGCCGAAGTAGAAACAGATAAAGCCACCATGGAACTCGAGAATTTCGATGAAGGCATACTTCTTAAACAGTACGTTAAAATTGGCGAACAAGTCCCAATTGGCGCACCCATTGCCGCAATAGGCAAAAAAGGTGAAACTGCGCCTGAAGCCCCTGTCTCTAATGCTAAAAAAACTTCGAAAGACTTGACGAATAATGAAGAAATCAAGCTTGTAGAAGCAACGTCCAATAAGTCCATTACTTCGAGTAACAACCGCATAAAAGCTTCTCCATTGGCAAAAAAAATTGCCGCTTCACACGGATTTTCATTACAAAGCCTTCTTGGAACAGGACCTGGAGGCCGTATCGTAAAAGCTGATGTATTATCCGCTCTTAACAAGGAGGCCTCAACAACGTTACCATCAATAAATTATGGTGAATTAATTGCTAAAGATGAGAAAATTCCTGTTTCTAATATACGTCGTACAATCGCTGCTCACTTAGTCCAATCAAAAACTCAGATTCCTCATTTTTACTTAGATATTGAAATCGACGCTAGCCCTCTTATAGAACTCCGCGCAGCTCTCAATAAAAGCTCAGGCGAACATATTAAATTAACCGTCAATGATTTCATTTTAAAAGCTTCCACCGAAGCTCTGCGTCGTGTTCCAAAAATTAACTGCTCATGGCATGGGGATACAATCCAGCAACACGGCAACATTCATCTCGCTTTCGGGGTAGCTATTGACGACGGTTTAGTAACACCCGTTATCCGAAATGCCAATACTAAAAGCCTTCGCCAAATTAGCACTGAAGCCAAAACTCTCGTAGAAAAAGCCAGAAACAAAAAACTTTCTCCAAATGAAATGAGTGGCCACACATTCACCGTTACAAACCTAGGAATGTTTGGCATCAACAACTTCTTTGGCATCATTAATCCTCCAGACGCTGGAATTCTCTCTGTAGGTGCAACCATTAAAAAGCCTATCGTAGACATGCACGGCAATATCACCATTGGCCATCGTATGAATATCGGCTTCAGTGGCGATCATCGTGTAATCGATGGAGCCACGGGAGCAACCTTCTTAGTCGCACTCAAAGAAATTATAGAAACTCCGGCTTTGATGTTTATATAACAAAAAAATGATAGTAAAAGATCAAATGATCTTTTCACATTTTTGATTGCGAAATAATGCAAGATTGACAATTTGATCGATAATACCAATTTTCATTTGAACCTACTATTAAAAAATATATGGCCTGCAATTCTTTCAGGCTTGATTGCAGCGATTTTATTCAATTTGGCATTTCCTGGTGGGCTTTTTCCATGGCTGGCGTGGGTGGCTATGGTACCTATAATGATTTTAATGCAAAGCCCCAAGAAACCATGGTTAATATGCTTAGGTTGGGGAATATATGGAGCATTGTTTTGGCTTGGAGCAGTTTATTGGCTTTATTTTTTCATGCGGTATGTGTTAGAATTTCCCGTAGGAATTGCAACTTCACTGCTATTTTTATGCATTTTAGTAAGTGCCATACCTTATATATTAGTCGGATATATTGGAGGAAAATTTCAGTTATTGAACGAGAAATGGGGAGCATTGAAAATAGCAGCATTATTAACTGGATTTGTAGCGTTATGGCCAGTCCCATTTCCTGGTGACCTCTCATTAAGTTTTTATAAAACACCAATATTTACACAAATTGCAGATATTGGAGGAGGATATTGTATTCATTTCGTCATTATTTGGGTAAATGCCTTAATCGCCCAAGGACTAATGAGTTTACTACAAAACCGATCATTGCCATGTCGTATTTGGATGAGTCTGACAATAATTTTTACGTTTATAATAGGATATGGTTATTTTAAATTAAATAAATATTCAAGATTGTACAAAGAAACACCCATTAGTCAGTTCGTTAGAATAGGATATGTCCAGCCAAACATTCCTGGACATGATTTGTCAGCGATCTTCGGAAATTATCTTCCTTTAAGTGAACAAGAAAATGATTTTATGACTACGGTCGAAATAACGAAGCAATTGATCGAAAAAGAACGAGGACTAGATTTAGTTGCATGGCCTGAAACACCTGAAGATTTCCCATATAATCATTTTGACTCGGTCAAAGCTGCAATTGCCGATATTATAAGAAAAGGACGCGGCGTTCCTTTTTTATTTGATAGCATGCATCCTTGGACTGGGATTTCTGACAAATTATACACCACAGGAAAAAACAGTATTTATTTAATTAAAAATGGGGAACTTTCTTATCCCTATCAAAAGACAAATTTGATTCCATTTTCTGAATATTTGCCCTGGGAGGAAACATTTCCAATTTTACGAAAGTGGTTTCCTCTTGTAGGAGATGTGGTTGCAGGAGAGTTGAGAGAACCAATTCCAATTGGAGATAAGTTGCGAATCATTCCATTGATCTGCTACGATGGTATATTCCCTGAGTTTGTTCGAAATTTTGTACTTAATGGAGGAAACGTCTTTTTGTCTTTAGATAACGACACAAATTTTGGGCCAACAAAAGCATCAGCAGTACATGCCGCAGCAATGCTTTATAGAGCAATAGAAAATCGCATGCCATTGATTCGGCTAAGTAATGTCGGAGAATCTTTTACCGTCCTTTCTAGTGGCGAGATCCTTTCAGGCAGCGAAATAAAAATGTACAAAAAAGATTTCCGGGCCGTGACAATTCTTCCGGGGCTTGGTAAACGGACGATATACCAGTTAGGTGGACATTATTTTCCGTATATTATTTTAGGGGTGTTTTTAGGGATATGTTTGTTGGAGCAGGTGTTGAAGAGAAAAGGATAGAGACCAAAAACACTCAATAATCGAGTATTTTTGATCCCCATTTGGGTGGTTTACAACATATCGTTATGGGTTGAATAATCTTCCCAATTGGAAGCGCCTTTCTGTGCGGCCCGGATATCCTCATAAACTTTAGCAAAAGCCTCAATTGTTTTTCCCAAAATTCCCTTTTTAGCTTCATCAGCCATCAACATCATTACTGTTATCATTCCCTCATCTGAAAGATCACGTGTACTTTTAACTTGTTCAAATGTATATTTGGCCATTGCATATGCTTGTTTCGTCTTTGTAAGGTCAAATCCAAGAAGGTCCTTAGCTGAGATTACGATAAACAGCTCTACACTGTCGTGAAAATTTTTATTATCATCCAAAAATTTAATCATTTGATCAAAGTTAGAATATTTTGATGCCTCCATTGATGAAATGTGTTCTAGTATGAAAATACAAGATACATAGTCATGCATAGCTATAAGAAAATCTTGTTTATCTTGGTTGGATACTAAACTTAAATCTGAGGGCATGATATCTTTCGTATGGATTTTTGCGGCTTCAAGATTGTATAAGCTGGCAAAAAATATTGCTATAATAATTATGTATTTATGTAGTTTCATTTTATTGATTTTTGTTTGTTGTGTTGAAAAAAATAGGATAGGGATCAAAAATACTCAAGAATCGAGTATTTTTGATCCCGATGGGTGGCGTTGTTGAAGTTGAAAAATCACAAAGATTATAAGTTTTACTGTTGCACTTCAAAATATACGGAGATTTACAAGATATCGGTATGGGTTGCATAATCTTCCCAATTTGAATCATCTTTCGATGCGGCCTGGATATCCTCATAAATTATAACAAAAGCATCGATTGTTTTTCCAAAAATTCCCTCTTTAGCTCGATTAATTATAGCCATCATCTTCATTATTGATTTCTCATTTAATTTCCCATTTAAAAGACCAGGTGTATTTTTAACTGCGTCCAATGTTTTTTCGGCCACTACATATACCCTTGCCGCACCTTTAAGTTCAAATCCAAGAAGGTGATTGCCTGAGACTTCAACAAACCTCACCACATTTTCGTTAAAATCTTTATTATCATCTAAAAATTCATCTAACAATTTACCCATTAATTTACCCATTTGATTAGAGTTAATATATTCTGATGGCTTTGTTGATGCAATATGTTCTAGTATGAAAATGTAAGATACATAATCTCCCATCGCTTTAATAAAGTCATTTCTGTCTTCATTGAATACTAAACCCAAATCTGAGGGCATGATATCTTTCGTACTGCTTTTTGCAGCTTCAAGATTACATAAGCTGGCAAAAAATATTGCCATAATAATTATGTGTCTATGTAGTTTCATTTTTTTGGACTATTGTTTATTGTATTATTATCAATCACGATAATAATATTTGAATATGCTTAAAATGGAACCCGATGTCTAGATAAAAAATTAGTTCGATCGGTTTTTTGGGGAAATCCTAGTATTAGTTATTGCATTTTTGTGTGTACTTTAGAGGATAAGAGCATGGATGATACGCAGAGCATCAGTAACTTAATTCGAGCATTGTTTTCTAACACGGTGCAAGTAGCTGTGTCACAAGAGCTGGGTGATGTAGATATGCTCTACGACGAAGAACGCAAATTAATCAGCCATGCTGGACAAAAAAGACAAGGAGAATTTGCAGCAGGAAGATTGTGCGCAATGAATGCCTTGGAGGGTTTAGGAATTAATGGGTCTCCGATTTTAATGGACGCTAAGGGGGCTCCGATTTGGCCTGATGGCGTTATTGGAAGCATAAGCCATGCAAAAGGATGTTGTGCTGCAGTCGTCGCTTTAAAAGAAGGCGAAAATTCCTTAGGTTTGGACATTGAAGAACTAGAAAGAGTTAAAGAAGATATATGGAATTATACGTTTCTTCCCGAAGAAATAGATTGGTTGAGGTTGCAGTCCGATGAATCCAGCAAATGGGCAAGCGTTTTATTTGGGGCAAAGGAGGCATTTTATAAGGCGCAGTATCCTTTGACTCAATCATGGCTTGGTTTTAAGGATGTTGTTATTGAGGTAGACCAAGAGGAAGGTACGTTTAGCGTTAGGTTATTGTTAGACTTTGGAGCGTGGTCGCAGGATGAGGTTTTTTCGGGAAAGTATGCGTTTTTTGATGACTATGTTGCGGCTGGAATTAACTTAACTCAAGGATTTCGTTAAGCTCGTTCAAAGCCTGCCTGGACTCATAAAAAAGATCGAGGTTTCCAAGATCCGAAGGCAAAAGTTTTTCGCGATAATTACGTTTAACCCATTGCGTAAGAGAATAAAACAAATCGTCATCCATGAAAATGCCTCTAGGAAGAGCCGCCAGTTCCTCTTCGGTAACAACGACACGAAGGCGGAGACAAGCAGGGCCACCGCCATTAAGCATGCTTTGACGAACATCGAGACTACGCACTTCATTAATCGGGGATTTCGTGCTTACAAGTTCCTTAAGAAAAACATTCACGGAAGAAGATTCCAAGCAATCCGTGGGAGTAATGAGGATTGTTTTATTATTAGGTGTGGTTATAAGCTGACTATTGAAAAGATAGGTTTTTACAGCTTCTGAGAGGGAAATTTTCGATTCAGCAACTTCGATACAATACAACTCCTCATTATAAAGCGATTGGTAAGTCATCTTTAAATTTTTAATGACTTCAGAGGTATCCAAAAATGCCTTTTCATGATAAAGAAGAATGTTTTCATTACCAACACAAATAACGTCGTTATGAAAGACGCCGGCGTCAATGGCTTCCGGATTTTGTTGGGCGAAAAAGAGGTGGGTTGCGGGAATTTGATGAAATCGAGCAATTGCTTGTGAAGCTTCAAGAGTTTGTCTTGGATAGAAGTATTTGGGTCGTGGGAGAGTGTTGGGTAATCCACTACGTCCATAAACGAAAAAATGAAGGCCCTGAACTCCATGCTTTGGGCAGAGCCGAGTATGATTTGCAGCACCTTCGTCAGCCAGCGATGCCGAAGAAAAAAGAGAGGAGTGAATCGTAAAAAGAGAAGAATTTTTAAATATGCTTTTGAAAATTTGGGCTGTTTCTGAGGCTTCGATAGTCCGATGGAAAGATGTCACAAGGTTTGCAGGAGTGATATGAAGTTTTTTGTCAAGAACGTCGAGACTTGGAGTGACTGTCGCTGCATTAGCCGCCCACATATAAGATGCCGATGAAACAGCACTAAGTAAATGGGGATCCGCTTGTTGAGCAGCGCGTAAGATATCTTCGTCAGAGCCTTTGAAACCAAAATGTTTAAGCGCTGAAATAAGAGGACGCGGATGAGGAGGGAAAACGGCTTGTTTAAGACCCAAATCCGCAAGGAACTTCATTTTTTCAAGTCCTTGTAACGCCGCTTGCTTAGGATTGGATGAAAGACCTTCGTTTTTATGGCTTGCGATGTTGTCTTCGGAGAGGCCTGAATAATTGTGGGTGGGGCCTACGAGGCTGTCGAAATTGATTTCAAAAACATTTTTCATGTTAATAGGAGTTGTATAGTTAGTAAGCGTGAAGTAGTGAGCAAACGAACATGTGTCGACTTTATTTTACGTATATTTAAACCTTGGGATTTCCCATTAAAAAATCAATATAAATCCTTACACCTGTTAACTGCATATTCTAGAAAAAAGAAGGGGATTTTGAAATTTTAAGGAAAATGGGGTAGTTTAAGAAAGATTAAGAAAACTGTATTTGTATTATTGATCTCTAAGTTAGGAAAGGAAAAGATTATGAAGCCACAAGGAATAGGCCCAGGACCAGAGCAAGGGAAGAGAGTAAAATCAACAGAAACCTCAAAGGTTGCGACTGGTGAGAGTTCTAAAAGAACCACTGGGACACAAGAAATTCAGCAAGGACTCGCTCCAATTGAAGAAAGGAATATTAGGTCTGAATCTAAAAACAAAACTGCCGACGACCTAGAAAAAAAATTGCAGAAAGCTGTAAGTTCAGAGAATAATGAGAATACTATAACCGAAGTCTTGGAATGCCTTAGTACTTTAGCGGGCATGGAAGCTCAAGGAACAATACCTGAAGCTGGATATGGAGAATTGTTTTTAAATTATTTAAGGAATTTACTTTCTCAAATTGCGGCCATTATCGAGGTGACGGGATATGAATTTAGTGCACGTCTTTATTATGGATCGAGCAAGGGAGTAGCAGCGGTCGCACATCTTCTGGAAAGAGAATTTCAGGAGGGATCTGCAGATAAACTAAAGGAATATGTTCTTCATCTTTGTGAACTTGCAAATAAAGCTTCGAATCCTATGTTACGTGATGAAACAGATTTATCTTATAAATTATTCGGTTTCACAAAAGAAGATTACAATAAAATTGTGGATTTGTTATTAAATGATAAAATTTTTAAGCACTCAGATCAGGATATAAAGAAGAATGCCTATTACTCACTTTGCGAGCTTGCGAAGAATCCTGAGGTAGATTTTGAAAGAAGAAAAACAATAAAGGAAATATTGTTAACTGACTCGTTAGCATCAAGAAACGTCTCAGATAGTTCCTTGGAGGTATTATGTTATTTTGCCGCGGATGCTATAATTTTTGGTAGAGATGAAGAATATAATGAGATTAAAGAAAAGATAATCGATAAAATTTCAAATAAAATAGTACGAAAAAAAGCATTGGAAACAGTATTTAATCGGCTTAATCTTTTTAGAAGGGATATAAAGGTTTCAAATGAAGAACAAAGGCGAATAGAGACTAAGCGTAAAGAAGTCCGTGAAGCACACGACAGCATCACAATCTAGAAATTTAATCCAATGAGATACCCGGCGAAAGCTCCAGCGGTAAAGCAGCCGTGGTTATTTCTATCGATGAAACGGGGTAGGAACAGTAATCTGCTGCAAAGTAGGCTGTGGGACGATGGTTGCCGCTTATGCCAATTCCACCAAATGGGACACCAGAAGAGGATCCTGTGGTTTGTTGATTCCAATTAATTACACCAGCACGAACCTTGCTAAGAAAATTTTCATAGTCTTCCTTCTTATCACATATTATAGCAGACGATAAACCATATTGCGTATTATTAGCCTCAATAATAGCATCTTCAAGAGTATCCACACGAATGAGCTGAAGAAGCGGGCCAAAAACTTCTACATCTTTCCTGCTCTTCATATGTGTAACATCTACAAGTCCAGGCGAGACAAAAGCGGTATTAGGAACAAGTTGTTTAAGAGGAACTAAGGCAGTGGCTCCTTGAGTTAACCATTCTTTCTGAGTTTGAAGTAACTGTTTCACCGCGTCCCTCGAAATAACAGGTCCCATAAAAGGTTCGTCGAGTTCATCTACCCGACCTATGCGTATTAATCTAATTTGCCGTATAAGCTCCTCAATGAAATTATCACTGTTTTTACTATTGGTAACGATTAGACGCCGGGCGCAAGTACAACGTTGACCCGAAGTGACGTAAGCAGATAATATAGTAAGATGGGCTGCGGCGCGAAAATTTGTAATGTCATGGACTACAAGGGGATTATTACCGCCAAGTTCCAAAGTTATAATTTTTTGAAGTGCTCCAGAAACCGCTTTATTAATCGCAAGACCCGTCGGAACGCTTCCTGTAAAAAAGATTCCATTAATATCGGGATGAGAAACCAATGCTTCTCCAACTTCTTTAGCACCCTGCACTAGATTAATAACACCTGCCGGAATGTTCGTTTGACTCCAAAGTTCGATCGTCTTTTGCGCTGTAAACGGTGTTAACTCGCTAGGTTTTAAAACAACAGTGTTTCCTGCAAGGAGAGCTGGAATGATGTGACCATTTGAAATATGCAAAGGGAAATTGAACGTACCAAAAACCGCCACTACTCCATGGGGCTTAAATCGTGCGAGTGCGGTGCCTGCGCTTAATGGCTGACATCTTTGATTATAAGCATCTATAGAAATCTTGACTTTGTTTATTGCATTTTGGACTTCAATCAACGCATCCCAACGAGGCTTTCCCATTTCGTCAGAGATAATTTCCGCAAGCATAGATTTGTTCTGCGCCAACAAGTCGGCAAATGCAAAAAGATATTTTTGACGTTCTGCGAGGTGAAGGACAGACCAAGCATCAAATGCCTTTCTTGCGGAACCCACAGCGCGATCAACATCTTCTCTCGAAGTTGAATTGCCTTCCCAGAGAGGTTGTTGATTAGAAGGATTAATTGAGGTAAACGAATCACCAGAGGTAGAAACCCAAGCGCCATTGATGAATGCAGTTTCTTTGCGGGATATATTTTGCATAGGGGTATGTAAGGTACTGTTGTAAGTCTTAATTCTTTGCTTAAGAGATACAAGCCTTTTCGGTTACTTCCGATAATTTCTACGATTTTGTGATGGGAAACTTAAACTTGACAGAACAGGAAAAAACTCTAGTTATAGGAGCAATAGAAAGCATGTTTGCATTAACCATTAGTTCCATTTTTAAGATTCATGAAGTTTAAGTTACAATTACATTGGCAAATTTTAATTTCAATTATCCTAGCGATGCTTATAAGCGCGCTTGTTAAAGCCTATGGAGGATCAGAAGGCATTTTTGGGAGCCGATTTATTGTTGTATGTGATTTTGTTGGAACTTTGTTTTTAAATGCGTTAAAAATGGTCGTCGTGCCCTTGATTGCTTCATCCATCGTTAGCGGAATGATTGGGATGGGAGCGGAAAAAAATTTTGGTCGAATGGGAATTAAGACTATTGCGTATTACATTCTTTCAACATTTATCGCAGTACTTATCGGTTTAGCTTGCGTGAATTTAATTCGCCCAGGTGCAGTCAGCGCAGAAGCTGCAGAAGCAATGCTTGCCCAAGCAAAAACACCCGTCGGTTTTGAAGAAAAAATAGCAGAACACACGGCGAGTGATATTATTAATATTGTTAAACGCATGATTCCCGTTAACATCTTTAAAGCAGCAACAGATAATACAGAACTTTTAGGAGTCATTTTCTTTTGTTTAATATTTGGCTTTTTTGTAACACGCTTACCCCTTAAACACAGAAGATTTCAGGTAAAATTCTGGCAGAGTTTTCAATTAGTTACCTTAAGCATGGCAGAGTTAATTTTGACTTTTGCCCCTATCGGTGTTTTTGCCCTTGTAACCCCAAAATTTATCGATTTTGGTTTCCATTTGTTTGTGCCAGTTGCAAAATTTTCGATTACAGTTCTCTTAGGTTTAGGGCTTCACTTTTTTGGAGTCATGTCCTTATTCCTCCTTGCAGCACGAGTTAATCCCCTAATTCATTTTCGAGCAATGAGTCCAGCAATTATGACCGCATTCTCAACAGCATCGTCAGTCGCAACCATCCCCTTAACCATGGAATGTGTTGAAAAAACTGCAGGCGTCTCAAACCGCGTAAGCAGCTTTACCATCCCCTTAGGTTCCACCATGAACATGAACGGTACCGCACTTTACGAATGCGTTGTTGTTGTTTTTGTTGCACAATTTTACCAGGCAGCCGTCAACCCAGACTTCGTTTTCGGAATAGCAGCTCAAGCTTCAGTTGTTATATTAGCCCTACTCACTTCTTTTGGTGTGGCAGGCATCCCTGCCGCCAGTATCGTTTCCATTGCACTAATCTTAGGTGTCGTTGGCTTGCCCTTCGAATACGTAGGAATAGTACTAGTTGTAGACCGCGTTTTAGACATGTGCCGCACCGTAGTTAACATGTTCAGTGACAGTGTTGCCGCCGTCGTCATCGGTAAGAGCGAAGGCGAAAAAGGAATCTATGCCAAAAAAGAATTCGATGACGAGGCAGAAGAAGCTTTACCAAACTAAATTGATAAACCTGCGTTCGGAGATTTCGTCATATAATTCATAATCATCAAGCATAACGCAGTTAAGCCGTACGTGAATACTACACTACATACTAAAGGCAGAAAAGAGGATAACTTAATGGTCATCATATAATCTACAACCCCAAGTGTGATAATAGTCATAATTTTACGCTGATGAATGTTTCTTTGTACCAACGAGGCATCAAGTTGATTTGATTGCTTTATCAGTGCATTTGCCATACGAGCCATTGGGTCAAATAGAAGAACATCTGTTACTCTATTGAAAATATCCCGCTCTCCTCTTACTAATATTGCCGCCTCCGGTCCCTTGAGCCCAAAAACATAACTTACATTTTGTGTTGTATATATAGAATTAATAAAACTATCCAATGAACGCGACTTACTTGCTACATACCCTTGCATGTTATCTATCATTTTTTTAATATTTTGCTTTATTTTATAAATTACAATTAATAATCTTCGCTCAACTATAAAAAATAATCTGTATATGTCAATGATATCAGTAAAAAACTTAAAATATGTCGTAGTACTGATTTTTCGATCTTTTACTGTTTAACATTAAAAAATTCAGTACGAGTTCAATTGCTTTATTAATAGTGATCGTATATTAGTTGTGTAGAGTTGTAAAAATATATGGTCGGTAGCAAAAAGTTTAAAATAGTTTCTGAATATAAACCTACGGGTGATCAACCGGAGGCGATAGAGGCTTTGGCAAAGTCTATCACTTCAGGAAACCGTTATCAAACTTTATTGGGCGTAACTGGTTCTGGAAAGACGTTTACTATGGCTAATGTAATCGAGAGGGTTCAACGACCAACACTTGTTATTTGCCATAATAAAACTCTAGCAGCCCAGCTATATTCAGAATTTAAGACCTTTTTTCCTCATAATGCCGTCGAATATTTTGTTAGCTACTATGACTATTATCAACCCGAAGCGTATATACCTCAAACGGATACGCATATTGAGAAGGATGCATCTATTAATGAAGAAATTGAGCGGTTTCGAATAGCGACCACAAGTTCTCTCTTAAATCGTAGAGATGTCATCGTCGTCGCCAGTGTTTCGTGCATTTACGGCCTAGGATCTCCAGAAGATTTTCTTGCCGCCGTCGTGAGAATTGAAGTGGATCAAAAGCTTCGTCGAGATGACTTTTTAGAACAACTAGTTCACACCCAGTATAGCCGAAGCGACAAAGCTCTAAGCCGTACAAATTTTCGCGTTAGAGGTGAAGTAATCGACATCGCACCCGCTGACCAAGAAGCCATTTTACGAGTTGAATTTTGGGGAGATAAAATCGACTCCATACAAGAAATTGACCGCGATACTGGCAAAATCATAAAACGACATCAATCATTTAATATTTATCCCGCAAACCCCTATGTAACACCCCAAGATAAGATTCATGCATCCGTTGATGCTATTCGCAACGAGTTAGATGAACGCGTTCACTGGTTTGAAAATGAAGGAAAACTTCTAGAAGCCCAACGTCTGCGTTTACGAACAGAATATGACATTGAAATGTTATTAGAACTTGGATTCTGCTCAGGAATCGAAAATTATTCATTATACCTAGGCGGGCGCACCTCAGGTTCAAGGCCTTGGTGTTTGATTGACTTTTTCCCAAAAGATTTTTTGACGATTATCGACGAAAGTCACGTTAGCGTGCCTCAAATACGTGGGATGTATAATGGTGATCGCGTGAGGAAGCAGCGCTTGGTGGACTATGGGTTTCGTCTACCGTCGGCATTGGACAATAGGCCTTTGAGAGCCGATGAATTTGATGCGGTGACCGGTCAGACTTGTTTTGTTTCTGCCACGCCGGCTGCGTATGAAGTTGAAGTATCGTCCTTGGTTGTCGAGCAACTAATCAGGCCAACAGGATTACTGGATCCTATTATGGAGGTTTATCCCATCAAGGGTCAAGTAGAGCATTTGATGGGCGAAATCCATAAGACGGTCGAAAAAGGAGGTAGAATCTTGGTAACCACCTTAACCAAACGAATGTCCGAAGATCTGTCTTACTTTTTGAGACAAGGAGGAATTCGCGTGGAATACCTTCATTCTGATATCGGAGCAATAGAACGTGTTGAGATTCTACGTCACCTGCGTGCTGGTAAATTTGACGTATTAGTTGGGGTAAATTTGCTCAGGGAAGGTCTAGATTTACCCGAAGTTGCCCTTGTCGCTATTTTAGATGCCGATAAAGAAGGATTCCTCAGAAGTGAAACAAGCCTGATCCAAACCGCAGGCCGTGCTGCAAGACACGAAGAAGGCAAAGTATTGCTTTACGCAGATAAAATGACCGATTCCTTAAAGAAAGCTATAGCAATAACCGAACATCGACGCCGTGAACAAATGCTTTATAATGAAGCTCATGGAATTATACCTCGAAGTGTAAAACGTTCCGTACAAAGTAGCTTACATACAACTCAAGAAAAAACCGTGGTTGATCCAATAAGTCTTGCAGACGCTCATGGAGATCAAGATATTGGAAGAACCATTGCAGGCTTGGAGGCATTAATGTTAGAGGCTGCAGACAAACTTGAGTTTGAACGTGCAGCCCTAATTAGAGACCAAATTGCAGCCCTCAAAGCCACAACCAAATAGACTCTCTATACACTTCGTAGGGGTACATTCCTGTACACCCACGATTTTCTCTGTTTATCGAGATTTACAAGCTTCTTGAGCTTCAGCCGCGCCTGTAAATGAAATGCTATTTGTTTTAGCGTCTGGCATGATATCTACAATATATGCAATGTAGTTTGAACGACTACGTTTTGCTTCTTCTGCCAATTGATCAATTTTGTCAACTAATCTTTGTGGTAGACTGATTGAGATTTGAGTCATCCCATGAGCTCTCGAGTGTGATTTTTTGCTTTCTTTTGCCATATTTTTTTATATTAATTGTTGTTATCATTTATTATTCATAAACATTTAATATGCTTATAATTTTAAGTGATACAGACTATACCTCATTAATGGAGAATAGTAAAGACATAATTTTTTAAAATTTAAAATAATTTTTCCCATCCTCTTATTTTACTAAAAATAAGAAGGCTACAAATTAGTAACCTCCTCATCCTTAATAAAGGCTAAGCGAAAATTATGCTTTGTATGTACTTAGCAATTTTGCTAGCGTTTCTCCTATAGAAGAGGGAGTCGGTGCCACGGCAATACCAGCCTCTGTTAAAGCCTTAATTTTAGCACTAGCCGAACCACTGCTCCCTGAAACAATTGCACCAGCATGCCCCATCCGTCTGCCTTCTGGAGCAGTCATTCCTGCAATGAAAGCAGCAACTGGCTTTTTAACATGTTCTTTGATATAAGCCGCCGCTCTCTCTTCATTATCGCCACCTATTTCACCGATCATGATGATGGCTTCGGTTCCAGGGTCTTCATTAAAGAGCTTAATAGCATCGAGATGGGTTGTTCCAACAATAGGGTCCCCTCCAATACCGATACAAGTAGATTGACCTAGGCCGAGTTGCGTTAATTGCCAAACTGCTTCGTAAGTGAGTGTTCCAGAACGTGATACAACCCCAACAGTCCCTGGACGATGAATATAACCAGGCATAATCCCAATTTTACACTTACCTTCAGGAGTAATAATACCTGGACAATTTGGTCCAATAAGCCGTGTACTACTTTTTTCAAGTACAGTCTTCACTTTTTCCATGTCCCGAATGGGTATCCCCTCTGTAATACAAACTACAAGTGCAATCCCTGCGTCAATAGCCTCCAGAATCGAATCCGCTGCAAACGGAGGAGGCACAAAAATCACCGAAGCATTTGCTCCATGTTCCTTTACCGCTTCATGAACCGTATTGACCACCGGAATTTTCTCTAAACATTTCTGGCCGCCTTTACCCGGCGTCACCCCTGCAACGATATTCGTCCCATACGCCAAACACTGTTCAGTATGAAACATCCCAGCGTTGCCAGTGATCCCTTGAACTACTAGGCGAGTGTCTTTATCTACTAATATACTCATGATGAAAATTATTTAACTAATGTTTTGTTATTTAGAAGCGAGTTGAACAATTTTTTCTGCAGCTTCAGCCAACGAATCCGCTGCTACCAATGAAAGACCACTTTCTTGAAGAAGTTTTTTGCCCATTTCAACGTTTGTACCTTCAAGCCGCACTACAAGAGGAACTTTGATAGAAACACTCTTCGCAGCGGCAATAATACCGTTCGCAATAATATCACATTTCATAATTCCACCAAAAATGTTCACCAAAATACCTTTTACATTCGGGTCACTTAAGATGATCTTGAATGCATGAGTCACTTGTTCTTCATTTGCACTCCCTCCCACGTCAAGAAAGTTAGCCGGGCTACCACCAAAATACTTAATAATATCCATCGTCGCCATTGCCAAGCCAGCACCATTCACTAAGCAAGCAATATTACCATCAAGCGCAATGTAGTTCAATCCATGTTTCGAAGCCTCTATTTCTTTAGGATCTTCCTCATTCAAGTCCCGCAAATTACGAATCTCAGGCTGGCGAAAAAGAGCATTGTCATCAAAAGATACCTTTGCGTCTAAAGCCATAATATGTCCTTCAGGCGTTACAATAAGCGGATTAATCTCCACCATTGCACAGTCTTTCTCGTCAAAAAGTCGATATAGATTCATGACCAATTTTGTCATTTGCTTGATTTGATCTCCCTCAAAGCCAAGAGCAAATGCAATCTGTCGTGCTTGAAAACCCTGAATTCCTATAGTTGGGTCAATAAAAGTACGAATAATCTTATCCGGAAGCTCCTCAGCAACCTTTTCAATATCCATCCCACCTTCCGTGGAGGCAATAACAACCGGCTTTGAAGTCGCACGATCCAAAAGAATTGCCAAATAATATTCTTTCTTAATATCCGTCGCCTCGGTGAAATACACCGTTTGAACCTGGCGACCTGCAGGGCCCGTTTGCTGGGTCACCAACGTATTCCCTAGCATCTTCTCCGCAATTTCAGCAGCTTCTTTCTTTGACGATGCAAGCTTTACCCCTCCCTTATATCCGTCCAGGAATGTTCCTTTTCCTCGACCTCCTGCATGGATTTGGGACTTTACAACGATTTTACCCGTATCCGGAAAATCGACTAAAGCACCTGCAATTTCTTCACGAGTTGCTGCAATTTTCCCCGATTGACACGGGACGCCATAATCGGCAAACAACTCCTTAGCTTGATGTTCGTGTATGTTCATGTTAAATGTTAATTTTGAGTCAGTTACAGTAGATTCATTATGGAGAGAATTACAATCATAAAATGAAAACAAATTACACTTAAAGGCCAGCACTCGAAAATAACCGCTTAAAACCTACGAAGGCATTTTTGATGCATCAAAATCTGCAACATTCCTCGCTATATTCCAAATATACCCACTCTCATCCACAATAATACACATCTTATCCCCCCAAAACATTACTTCAGGCTCTTGTACAATTTTCAAACCATGCGCCTTAGCTTTTTCTACAACAGCTTCCACATCATCATTATAAAGATAAAGAGAAACAGAAGAAGTCACCCCCAATGCCTTAGGTGACTTAAATTTTTCGCAATCACCCGTACCACACATACCATTTGAAATATGCAGTCCAAAGTCCTTATAGCTCAACTTGGCCCAATTAGTAGCCCCAGTTTTATCCTTCATTGCATTATCTACCTTAAAGCCAAATACCTTCGTATATGTCTCAATAGCCTGTTCTGCATCATCTACGACAATGCACGGAGTTCCCCATGTATAACCTTCTTGTTTTGTTGGACGATTTTTTTGATTTGCTTGTTTTTTCATAGTCAATAATAATTTAGGTGTTTAATGCATATAAAATGTTGTTGCATGTTGCAACTATTTTTTTCGACTAGGGCGGATGATTTTTGTTGCTTTTTAGTCATTTTTTTGTTTTTGTACCCTTGTTTAATGCAAATTTTTGAATAAAAATAAAAATAAATAAAGGAAATATATGAATGACAGTAAAGTACAAATAATGCCAAGAAATTGGATAGAGTACAGTGACGGTGATCGGAATGCGATAGCTGAAGCAATAGCAGGACGTTTAGTTGCTTATTACCCACCGAAACAATTTGCGAAGGTTGGGCGCACCTGTAAAGTATGGCACAAATCATTCAATGATGCTTCGAATACTTTGTATGGCGTTAGTGAAACGCAACAATTATGTCGGTTTTATGGTATGCCGTCGTTTCAGTTATTTTTGAGAGGATGTTGTACTGTAGAAACGGATTCACAGGTTCAAAAAACTTATAAATGCACACAATCTCGTTGTAGGGGAGGTGGCCCCCTTGGGCTAATCATGGACTTGAATCATGAAGATTATCTCAGGTACAAATTGGAAATGATTAATCTCTGTGCATTATCAATGGTGTCGTGTACAACGATTAGAACTCCAAAAGTAGAGGCTTTTTTGCAATCAGATGATGATGTGTCACAGTTCTTTGCGGCAATTCATATTATACATAGTCAACTTGAACTAAATATTTTACAGGATGCTGAATATAATGATGATAATCCTCTTTTGCCAAGATTTGCTGATGTACCTGTTGCAAATAAATCTGTACGAGAGCTGATCGACAATTTCCAACAAATAGAGAATCAGCAATTGCATGTTTATAATCTTCTACAGCTATGTATTAAGTATGATTTTTTAAATATGAAAGGAAATGAAAAGGTTAGTTACTATGGCCAATACCACGACAATGGAGCTGCTCAAGAGCGTGTACGCAACAACAGGTTAAAATTAATGGCTTCTTTTTTTGTGGCGTGGTTCGCCTTTTTTATGTATACGGGAAGTGATCCCTCATGGAGGGTATGGTCGGTGCCTACCTTTTTTGCAACTATTTTTTTAAGTTTAATAGTTGGTCTTTATAATTATTAAAGTTTAGTTGAAAAAATAAGAAATAACGTAATGAGGTTGATTACTTTAATTTTTAAGGAAATCTAATCCCAAAATTGAAGTGCATTAGTTCTACTGGTGCACTTTGATTTTGGGGTCAAGAAATACGATGTATTAATACAAGACTTAAGATCAAAAGGACGGTTAATCGACCAGTATAGGCGCCAACTTTAAAACTGGTATCAAGCAGTGTCTGATTTGTATAGCGTTTATCTATATTAGCGTCTAAAAAATTAAGAACCGTACATCTATCTAACTTATTTGTAAAAATCGAAACGAAGATACCACCTAACAATCCAAAAAAACCAGCTAGAAAATTTAAAACAATCAAAGCTCGACTCCTAAAAATATCATGAGGTAAGTATACTGCTTGACGCAAATAATCCCTCACTTGACACTCTGTTGTTTGAAAATGATTTCCATCTCTTAATGTAATTAATGTAAGAGATTGGTATATGGCGTAATTTTGAGATATTGTCAAAGACAAACCAAATGGCTTATAGGCGGGATCAAATAATTCTTTGTGTTTTTTAAATAGTTCGATCGCAGAAAAAGATCTTTGAAATCCATCAATAAATTTCAACAATGGCAGTAATGGATTGTGACTTATTTCATTAGCATTGAATGCTACAGTTCGATCCCAAAGCCCCTTAAAATTTTCAATGATTTCTTTATAATGTGATCTATTTGTTCCAGCATAAAAAACGATATCTTTAACGGAAAAATTTGAAAATATTTTATCAAAAACAATTTCACATGGAATTGGTTCGAATGCAGAACTAACTATTTCTCTATTTATTGCTTGCATAGAGATGATATTATAAAAAAGTCAGCTGACTTTAATATTTTAACATAAGTTATGCAATATTTTAATTATATGTTTTTAGTCTCTCAACGTCTATTCCAAAAACTCATTAACATCAATCGTCTTATAAAAAAACCGTTTGTCATATACAACATCGCTTATTTCTCCAAAATGAAAGAGAACTGGAACAACTGCAAATCTTCGTGGTATTGCAAATCGTTCAATTTTTTCCTGAACCTCACCAATAATTTCCGACCCAAGCTCTCGACGAGAAAATTTAAACTCACATAAAAATAAGTTATTCGTTCGTGTTTGAATTAAGTAATCTATTTGACAACCCTTTTGACGTATTGTTTTTGTTTGGCAATAAGGATTATCACCAACAACATCTGCAGGATTGATATTTAGAGATTTTAAAAGTAATGGACGATTCTGTAGCAACAAATTTTCCACCTGGTATCCCATCATTGTCTCCCATCCTGACAATTGATTAATTTCTATATCCTGATACGTGCCCTGTTTGATTTTTAACTTATTGTGTTCAATATACTTAATGTAAAAACGAGTATAAAGGTCACTTAACCGATATAGACTTTGTCTGTTGATCTTTTCTGTTTTTAAGGCCCACTGATAATGCTGAGTGACAAAACCTGACGTAATAAGATTTTGCATAAGAGTACTCAGTGTCCCACCTTGTGGCAGCCCAAGCGATTGTCTAATTTCATTTAAAGTTTTCATGCCATCATCAAGAACATGAATAATTTTTTTATATATGTCCCCATGTTGATGAAAAAGATCGTGAAAAATTCGATCAAACTCATCAAGAAGCAGGCTATCTTTTCCAAAACATAGACGTTTCAGATTCTCATCAGCCATTTGCAAAGGATTGATTTGCTCTAAATACCAAGGGATCCCTCCCAGGACTGATAGAATTTTAAAGGCTTCATAATTAGAACCTTTCCACCCTATCTCCTTCAAAAATAAAGCACATTCCGCTAGCGAAAATGGTTCTAAATCAATGATAAGCGATATACGCCCAAAGAAAGCTGTACTATTAATAATATTTTTCTCAATCCATATAGAAACAGACCCACATAAAATCACTGTAAGATATGGAAATTCTTGATGTATCATATCCCACCAGGCCTTCAATTTTGGAAGAAAAGTTGGATCTTTGGACCCAATCCAAGATACTTCATCCAATAATAAAACAGTGGGCACATTTTCAAGATTGTGAGAAATATGAAGAAAAGCATCAGTCCAATCCTTAAATGTCAAGGGTGGAAGGCCCAAATTTTGAGCCAATTGACTGGCAAAAACATCTCTTTGGTCTTGGGCCGTAATTGTAGCCAGCGGAGCTAGCCCTGTAAAATTGATGAATTGCTTACCTTCGGCAAACTTTTGCGCTAAACGGCTTTTTCCAACACGTCGTCTACCTTTTATAACAACTAGTCTCGCCCGTCCAGATCGGTTCAAATCTTCTAATAATTGCAGTTCCTTTTTTCTCCCAACAAAACTCCCCATATCGACAATTGTATGTTATGGGAGTCATAGCTTGTCAATTTCAAAACTCCCATAAACGACATTTGTTTATTTCGGGAGTTTATTTGATTAGAAAATTTGAAATTTAATAATGCTTATTCAGTCATTGAGTATTTTTACTCAGTCATTGAGTAAAGTTGACTTTTTCTGAAAAATTTAGATAAGTAGTAAGAATGGAATATCAAAGAAGTATAGTAGAAAAATTAACGAAGTTCTTAGAAAAACCACTACCAATTTTTCAAGTTCTAATAGGTCCTAGACAGGTAGGGAAGACGACAGCCGCACAACAGTTAATTAAAAATCTCGAATTTCCGTCAATTTATGCGACGGCCGATCAAATTCTGCCTCCAGGTCCTGAATGGATTGAGGGTCAGTGGAATTTAGCTCAATTAAAATTTGCAGAATCGAAAAAGCCAATATTGTTGGTTTTGGACGAAGTACAAAAAGTTTATCGATGGAGCGAAGTTATTAAAAGACTTTGGGATGAAGAAAAATCAAAAGGAAATATTAGACTATTAATTTTAGGATCGTCTGCGCTATTACTACAAAAAGGCCTTTCCGAAAGTTTATCGGGAAGATTTTTTCTTCATAAAATGCCCCATTGGTGTTTTTTTGAGTGCAAACAAGCATTTAAATGGAATCTGAATCAATGGATTTACTTTGGGGGCTATCCGGGCGCAGCAATTTTTACATCAGAAGAATCTGATTGGAAAAAATATGTCTCTGAATCCTTAATAGAAACGGTATTAGCAAAGGATGTAATAGGAATGTTCCCCATTCAAAAACCGGCTTTAATTCGACATCTTTTTGGTCTAGCTGCTACCTATCCAGCACAAATACTTTCTTACAATAAAATGCTTGGTCAATTACAAGATGCTGGAAATGCAACCACGTTGGCGCATTATTTGAAGCTGCTTGAAGGAGCCTTTCTTGTGTCCGGGCTAGAACTCTTTTCAAGAGGCCAAATTAAAAAACGAGGAAGTAGCCCCAAATTAATTTTATGGAATAATGCACTAATCAATGCCCTCTCATTAAAATCATTTAAAAAATCACTCGAAGATCAAAATTGGTGGGGCCGATTGGTTGAAAATGCCGTGGGTGCCTTCCTACTTAATTATTTACCAGACAGCGAATGGAATGTAAGCTATTGGAGAGACGGTTCAATAGAAGTAGATTTTGTGCTATCTCATGGAGAAAAAATTATTGCGATAGAAGTAAAAAGCGGATCCACTGTTCGAAAAAATGGATTAGAACTTTTTAAGAAAAAATATCCAGAAGCAAAAATAATGTTAATCGGACAAGGAGGGCTTCCTTTGAAAGAATTCTTTTTAGCACGCCCACAAGAAATATTTGAAAATCTGTAAAAATCTCGATCAATACACCATGCTAGCCTAAAATCCCTTTTTCAGAGAACTATCCCCGCCCTTAAAATACTTCAAATAATAGTGTTGATAAGAATTAGTCAATTGGTTTAGCCTGAAACTGTTATGAAACACCAAAAAATTCCTTTATTAGAAGAAGCATTCAAAAAAGCCATGTTAGCTCGCAACCGAGCCCATGCCCCCTATTCAAATTTTAAAGTAGGTGCCGTAATTAAATTAGCTGGCATCGACAAACTATACTCAGGATGCAATGTTGAAAACGCCAGCTTCGGCGCAACCGTATGTGCCGAGCGGGTCGCTATTTTTTCTGCCATCGCATCCAAAGGAAAGGTCCCCTTCGAATACATGTTACTCGTTACAGACATGAACCCCTGCGCCGTCCCTTGTGGCATTTGTCTCCAAGTCATCGCTGAATTTACTTACCCAGAATTTCCCATCTACCTCTCTAACTTAACAGGAGTCCAAGAAAAGGTAATGCTGGGAGATTTACTTCCTCGCGGATTTACATCCTTTACTTGATAAATTCTATTTTTTTAGTAAGCTTTGCCTATATGAGTGAAAACGAGAAGCGCCCGCCAGGATGCGAACACTGTAAAAAAAATTGTGTTATTCATTTAACCCAAATTGTTAACAACGATGTTAAAAAAGTAGACATGTGTGAGACTTGCCCTCACGCTAAGCAACTTCAAGACCCTTTACAATTCGGCCTTATGGAAAAATTACTCGGTATCGCCATGCAGCAAACTCCCACAGGAGAAAAAGAACTTGTCTGCGACCACTGTAACTACCCAGAATCCGAATTTCGCAAAACAGGCCGCCTCGGATGCCCAGAATGCTATGACGTCTTCGTCACTCCCAAAATGGAAATCCTAAGAAAAATCCAAGACGCCGAAGTCCACAAAGGCAAAGCTCCAAAAAATCAAGACAAACGTGCACTCAGACTCAGTTTCACCCGACTTAACAAAGAACTAGTCGACAGTATCGAAAACGAAGATTACGAACGAGCCGCCCAAATCCGCGATGAACTTAAATCCATTAAAGAACAATTAGGAAAAACAGATAATACCATTAATAAAAAAACTTAACCGTAGCTTCATTCGTTTTCCTTCAAAATCAAACACTTGGCCTACTTGACAGGTTTGATACAATGAAGGCATGAGTATACCCAAAACAACAAAAAACAGTTACATGAATAATCCAAACAATCCCCACGCATGCAAAAAATGTGCAAACGCACCTGATTCAAATCAACTCCACCAAAAATCTAATTCACAAAAACCAGACCCCCTCACCCCTAGGCGTTACACCTGCCCCATGCATCCAGAAATCATCTCGGATCACCCAGGCCACTGCCCCATCTGTGGTATGAATCTCGAACCCTTGCCAGGCTCAGCAATAGACTCCGTCGATGACCAAGAATATCGCTTCTGGTTAAAACGCTTTTGGCTAGCCCTTGCTCTAACCTTGCCCGTTATCATACTCTCCATGACCGGTCTAGGTTATCAATGGATTCAGTTCATACTAACAACAGTCGTTGTCCTCGCTCCCGGCGCCACTCTTTACAAACGAGCCTGGAACTCACTCATTAACAAAAACTTAAATATGTTTTCCCTAATAGGCCTAGGAACCGGAATGGCCTACCTCTATAGCCTGGCCACACTATTTTTCCCCAACATTTTTCCCGAATCCTTCAAAATCAACGGCACCCTCAACGTCTACTTCGAAGCCACCGCTGGAATTATTACCCTCGTCTTACTCGGCCAACTCCTAGAAGCCCGAGCCCACAGCAAAACCAATGCGGCTCTCCAGGCCCTAATGAAACAATCCCCCAAACGCGCTCTTAGAATCGATTCCAATGGCGAACACGAAATAAACGTAGAAGAAGTCCATATAGGTGACCGCCTGCGAGTCCTCTCAGGCGAAAAAGTCCCCGTTGACGGCCTCATCCTCGAAGGACAAAGTCATATCGACGAATCAATGATCACCGGTGAAAGTATCCCCGTCAAAAAAGAAAAAGACGACAAGGTAATTGCAGGTACCGTCAATCAAGAAGGCTCCTTCATCATGCTCGCACAACATATAGGATCGGCAACCCTCCTCGCACAAATTGTTACAATGGTTTCAGATGCACAAAGAACCCGTCCTCCCATCCAAAAACTTGCCGATAAAGTATCCAAATACTTCGTCCCAATCGTCATAACAATTGCCCTCCTCACATTTATCACTTGGGGAATCTGGGGTCCCGAACCCCGTTTTGCCCACGGCCTCATCTACGCAGTCTCTGTCCTTATCATAGCCTGCCCCTGCGCATTAGGCCTGGCTACTCCCATCTCAATTATCGTAGGAATCGGCAAAGGCGCTCAAATCGGCATACTCATTAAAAACGCCGAAGCACTAGAACGTCTTGAAAAAGTCACCACCCTCGTAGTCGATAAAACAGGCACCCTCACAGAAGGCCTCCCCGGCGTAGTCGATATCCTCCCAATCCCCGGATATTCCCAAGAAAAAGTACTCCAATTAGCCTCATCCGTCGAACAAGGCAGCGAACACCCCATCGCTAAAGCCCTCATACGCGAATCCAAAAAACAACAACTTCAATTGCTCACAGTACAAGAATTCCACGCAATCCCCGGCAAAGGCGTCAAAGCACTTTTCAACTCCCACCTACTAGCCGTCGGCAATAAATCTCTAATGTCTCAATTCAATCTTCCCATCCCGCAAGACCTCGCTGGCCAAGCCAATCAATTAGAATCCGAAGCAAAAACCATCCTCTGGATCGCAGAAGCTTCCAAGATCATCGGTTTCATCACTGTAGCAGACACTATAAAAGCCACAACCCCAGAAGCCATCAAACAACTGCACGCCATGGGCCTCCGCATCATAATGCTCACCGGCGACAACCTCGCCGTCGCCAAACACATCGCAGAAGACCTCGGCATCGATGAATACCACGCCAACATCAACCCCATTCAAAAAGGTCAATGGATCGATAAACTCAAAGCCTCCGACCAAATCGTCGCAATGGCCGGTGACGGTGTCAACGACGCCGTAGCCCTAGCAAGAGCCGACGTCGGCATCGCCATGGGAACCGGATCCGATGTCGCCGTCGAAGGCGCCGGCATAACCCTTATTAAAGGAGACCTCAATGTCATCAGCCGCGCAATCATACTCAGTCGCCTAACCATTAAAAATATCTGGCAAAACCTATTCTTCGCCTTCATCTACAACTGCCTCGGCGTCCCAATCGCAGCAGGCATCCTCTACCCCTTCTTCGGCCTCACCCTAACCCCCATGCTCGCCGGCGCAGCCATGAGCCTCAGCAGCGTCTCCGTCATCATAAACGCCCTAAGACTTAAGAAAATGACTATATAAATAGTTTTCTATCTCAGCTTATTTAACAACCTCACTACATACAAAGTTCACGAAAGGAACAATCGTATGCTTCACCGAAGCTTGCTCCAAAGACTCCATATACTCTTTCCTTCTTTTAACTTCAATCACAGTCCAGGGATATCCCGAAGTTACCAAAAACAAATTCATTATGAATCGCCCCAACCGTCCATTACCATCCATATAAGGATGAATATACACAAAGAAAAAATGCCCCAAAATCGCCCTCACTCTTCCATCGGTTTCATTTTTAAGTAACCGAAAATAAGTTTCCATTAATTCGGCCACCAATTCACTTCTAGGTGGCACATGTCTCGAATTTCTAATAAATACCGCATGATTTCGGTATCCAACAAGACGCTCCGGAGCAATAACCCCCAATTGAACAAATGGAAAAAATAACTCTCGATACCACTTCTGCAAATCATCTTCTACAACAACCCCAGGATCAATACCGGAAAATACCTTTTTTACACTATTTTTAACAACTTCAAATGCATTGCGATACCCCTTAACAGCCAATATATCCCTATCTCTTCCATCATCTGGCTGACTAGGATCCCAATTCCCATTTCGTACTCTTTCTATTAATTCAGCCGTTACAGTATATCCTTCAATCGAAAGAGAATTATAAGCATCATTGACATAAATATCCTCCAAATCCAAAAGCAAATCAGCCTCTTGCAACTTCAATGTAGGCTCTACATTAAAATGCACTATAACTTCCTTCCTAAACTCAAACCATAAAGCTTGAATACGCCCACTATAAGGCGACTGCACTTTCTCTCCCCAAGGTAAAAAAGCTGCATCTTGATCAACCTTTTCATCCCTTAATTCTATGCTGAAACCAGCAAGCTTCATACTCTCAACAATATCACAATATTCTTTTTCTAAACCATACTTTTCATACAATCGTGCAATACACCCTGCAGCACTCACTGCTTGTTTTTTCACTAACTCTCTAGAAACTCCACTCACAGATACCTGCCTTAAAAGCAATTCAGTATTCAAAGGAAATTGCTCAAAAAAACTTTTAGACACTCGAACAAGTGCAAGCTCCAAAGGCATAACCCTTAAACCTCGTTTCTCTACCACCTCTTCAGGAAAATTCTTCTCATCATGGTAAATCAAAATAGAACTATTAAAAGGTAATTTTATTACAGACGTACTCGCCTTCTTCGTAATAACCACAAGTTGAGGAAGTATTGTTTCTGACTCCGCCCAAACATCAAGCGAACATTCAGCTGATAAACAATATTCCGTTCCCAATCTCTGATCCAAATAAATTTGAATAAAATTCCAAAAAGACGCATACCAACTCGTAGACTCCCCCTCATTCCTCGTCGGATCAATAAGAATATACCAACCCTTAATAACCTCCTGCATAAACCCCGCAACCAACAACCGCTGCCTATCTCTTCTACTAAGTAATCTCGATTGAACAATATTGTTCTTTGACACTTTATAAACCTTCTCAAGAATATCCGCCAAAGTCTCACGCATTTTATTAACTATGTTTTTATGCTCATTTCTACTATGTTTTCATGTACAACGTCAACTATGTTTTCATGTACAACGTCAACTATGTTTTCATGTACAACGTCAACTATGTTTTCCTGCTCATTTCAACCATCAGATATCATATAAAAAGCCCAAAAATAATTCCTATCTCTCTCTTAATAAATATGTTAGCTTAAATTAACAACTATGTTTTAATGCGCAAAACCAACTATGTTTTAGCGCTCGTTTTAGCCACAAATCTCTAAAACCTCAGGTTTTTTAACAAAAAACACGCCTCACCTAAAGAAATAGCATCTATCCCCTCTCCCAAATAATACCTTCTCATTCCAGGATACACAACAAAAACCTGCCCCAATTCAAGAGCCTCTTTTGCAACATGCATAGACTTAGTAACAATAGGCGCATCCGAATATTTTACCTCAAATCCCCAACGTTTCCCCTTTAAATTAATAATAAGATCCATTTCAGCACCCTTGTAAATATTCCAAAAATAAATACCATGAGTCTCACCACTTAATTCTATTAGTTGCTCCAATGCAAAACCTTCCCACGACGCTCCTAATTTGGGATGTCTTAATAACACCTCCTGATCACTAATATTCAATAAAGTATGCAAAAGCCCAGAGTCTCTAATATAAAATTTGCAAGATTTAGTTACTTGCTTTCCCAAATTGTTATACCATGGAGGTAGTTGCCTAACTATAAAAGTTTCTGTAAATATATCCAAATAATGCTTAACCGTCTTATCTGATATTTGTAACGATCTTCCAATCTCACTATTATTCCACAACTGCCCATGATAATGCGCCGCCATTTGCAAAAATCTCCATAACTGCATCAAAGGAATATGCACCCCCAACGAAGGAATATCTTTTTCCAAAAAAGTCCTCATAAAATTCTGCCGCCACTTAAAACTAACCTCCTCACTTTCAGCAAGAAACGATTGCGGAAACCCTCCCCTAACCCATAATTTTTCGTTTTCTTTTACCTCAGTAATATTAAAGCCCGGCAATTCCAAATAAGCTATCCTGCCCGCTAAAGATTCTGATGTCTGCCTCATTAATTTCCCAGAAGCACTACTCAATACCAAAAAACGTGCTGGCAATGGCCTCCGATCCGATAATACCCTTAATAACGGAAATAAATCAGGCTTTCTTTGGACCTCATCAATAATAATTAATCCACGTAATCCCTGCAATGCATGTTGAGGTTCCTTTAAACTTTGCATATCACTCGGCAATTCAAGGTCAAAGTAATGAACTTCCTGACCCAATCCTATAAATTCTTCCATAATCATTCGAGCTAATGTCGTCTTCCCTGTTTGCCTCGCCCCAAGTAACGCAGTAACCGAATAATGTTTTAAGTTTTCCCTTAAAATATTAAGATAATCCAGCCGTTGAATTAATTCCATATTCCAAATTTCGAATATTTACTCCGAAATTTCAAGATAAAATCTAAATATTTTTCCAAAATTCGGATACGTACTCCGAATTTTGGAAAATTTAAAATAACAATCACAATAACATTAAGCTTAATATTCAAACCAACGATGGTCTATTTAATTGCAATCCTATAATTTAAAAACTATTTCATTGATTAATATTGACAAGTAAATTTAAAAATGTAGGAATACTTCTCTAAAAATAAAATAATAAATTCAATGAATACAATTTGTACATATATAGCGCCATATATTATTGGAATTGCAACATCAGCTTTAGATCGATTTGTCGCATGGGCTTGTTCATCTGACCCAAGAGCACGTATTGCACTCACCAAAGCCGTTAATGACTATTTAACACAAAAAAATCTTTCTCTATATATTCTAAAATCAGAAACAGAAGAATCTAGAAAAATTAAATACGCAGAAAAAGTTAATAAAGTAACAAAGTCTTGTATTATAGCTGAAATAAAATTGATAAATAAAACACTAAAACAATGTAATCAACAAAAATCACTCATTGAATATAACAAAAAAGATTCTATTGAGGATCTTGTATTTAAATTTGCAAAAAAATACCATAAAAACTTAAATAACAATGAATTTAAAAAAAACTATAACAAACTAGCAGCTTTGGAACAAACTACAGATGCGTCATTTACAACTAATAATAATGTAATAAACGATGATGATGAGGCGTTCTTTAATGGTCATCTTTGTTGGCAAGCTGCTTGTTTAATTCTTTTAACACGTTTTGAATGTGAAAAAGACCATAATAGTTTTTCAAAACCTAAATCAAAATCAAAATTTAAAACCAATGAAGATAATATAATTGTTGATGGAATAGACTTATTTATCAACAAAGCCATAAAAGAACTAAAAGTAAAAATAGATAAAAATTTCTCATTATTTAAAAATTTGCTAGATCCAAGCATAAGTTTAGAATCAAAAATAAAAAACGAAAATATTAATTTTGATAGTAGTCTTGAACGAATAATGACTAACAGAATTAAAGCTGGACTTTTAACAATAACACTTGAATCAAGAACACTTAATGTCTCACGCTGTGCTTTTAAATTACAGAAATTATTGGAATGTTTAAGAGAAATTAAAAATAAACCGCAAACTATAAGCAATTTAAGATTGCTCTATCAGACACTAACAAATTGCTATTCTTATTTTCAAGAAAACCAAGAATTTATGGAAAGGTACAAAGATCAAGGACTCCCATTTGGAGATGCTTTTTTTGAAACAAAAAAATTTTTATTGGACTTAACCAATGAACTACATGGACCACTTGAAGAAGCCATATTAAATACTAAAAAAAAGATCTTCACGTCACAATCCTCAACAACCAAAAAAAGCGAACTAAAAATAAACAGAGAAAACATCCCGTTAAAAAAAATACATTCTCAGAAAATAAAATTACCGAAGAACCTCAATTAATCACTTCGCTTAATAAATCTTGCGAAAAATTAACTGTTGATCCATCGAACCATTCTGTAATTGTTGAGGAATTAGAAGATAGTATGCCCCCTTCATCTTTAATACACAATAACCCAGTAACTAATTTTATTCCTTGTGAAAATGAATTAGAGGAAGAAAACTTTACGGATTCTGAACCCGAAACAATTGCTCTGCTAGAAATAATTCGACAATTTTACGAAAAAGATCGAAGAAAAAAATTGCAACAAAAAGCTATGTTACAAGAGATGCAATTCCAAAAAAAACCAACTCCAATGACTACCACGACTCAAGTACAAGAAATGGTTGACGGAAAGCCGATGGTAATAAAACTAAGTCAAGGCCATCAAGAAACCGTAAGAATGCTTTTTCAAAATAGGCCCCCGCATTATAAAATTGAAGGGAGTGCAGTGGAAAGTTTGATAAAAATTTTAGGAGGGAAGATTGACAAAAATACAGGTAGTACTATCATAATACACTGGGGGAATTCAAAGAAAATAGCAGGAACATATGAAGTTGCACATGGAGGACCTGATAAAGGTCATTTAACCTCTGAATGGGCAATACGCGTTGCTGCTGCGATTAATGTTGGAATTAGAATTGGCTATATAGCTGAAGAAACAATTGCACAATACTTACCACAAGACTCACAATAGCACTAGACTACAGGACAAACAATAAATAAAATTATATTATAATGGCCTGAGAGCCAACATATTTAAATATCAAGAAAATTAGCCTATTTTATCCTATCCACTTAAAATTTAAAAAATAAACAAAAATGCATACAATTAGTTCATACCTTTCACCATACATTATCGCAATTGCAACATTAGCTCTAGACAGACTTGTTGCATGGGCTTCTTCATCTAACCCAAGAGCACGTATTGCACTTGCCAATGCTATCAATAACAACCCCATACAAGAAAATTCTTCTTTAAACACAAAAAAAATAGAAATAGAAATAAAAGAAACCATCGATAACGTCGATAATCTTAAATATGAATATGAGGTTACTGATAAAATAAGATCAATGATATTATTTGATATTCGAATAATAAATAAGATAATTAAGGATTCGAGGAAAATGCATATGTTGATTCAGTGGAATGAAACAGATTCCATCGATGATCTTGCACGAAAGACCTTGAATGCTTATCACAATGTAGTAGGAGATAAAGATGGGTTGAAGAAAAAATATCTGGAATTAGTTCAAAAACGAAACACAAATGCATTCGAAAATCCTACTGAAGCATCTTTCAATGCTAGCCTTTGTTGGTTAGCAACTCAGGCAATCATTCAACAATATTTTGAATGTAAAAAAGAACATGACCTTTCTTTAATATCTAACTCAACATCACAACCCAACAACAATATAGATACGGTAGTTGTCCAAGGCATGGATGCAATTATTAGTAATGCTATTACAAATTTAAATAAAAAAATAAATGAATATTTTTCATCATTGAAAATCATATTAGATCCTAGTCTAAATTTGGAAGAAAAATTGAAAAAAGAAAGAATTGTCGTAGCAGGTGTTAATAATAAAAACATAACCTCTCAGATGAGATTCGATTGCTTGACTCAAGTGATAGAAGGTCGGACGCTTTACATAGCAGCTTATGCTTATAAATTGCAAACTTTAGTAGAATGCTTGAATGGAATTGAAAATAAACCAAAAACTATCGGTAATTTACGAGTAATTTATAAATTATTACAATCTTGTTTTTCTTATTTTAAAGATAAAATGGAATATATGGAAAGTTTTAGAGGAAAGAGTCAATCATTCCTAAATAATTATCTTGAAACGAAATCATTTTTACTTGAATTAAGCAATGAATTTTATACTCCATTGGAAGAAGCAATACAGAATGCTAAAGCTGAACGATTATCTAATCAAAAATCATCATCATCTCGAAAAAAACAAAAGAAACAGTCCAAATGCAAAAACAATAATAAAATCGAAGAAAAACAAATTAATAAAGAAAGCAAGACTAACCCAACTCAGTTTGAACAACTTCAATCAACGACTTCATCCAATATACTTAATGACAACCCAATGTCTAATCAATCGAATAATTCCATAATTATTGAGGAAATAGAGCACAACACACATCATTCATCTTTAACATATAATGTTCCAATAACAAATATTATTCACCCTGAAGAAGAATCCGAAGAAGATAGCCTCGAAGGTTTTGATCCTGAAGCTATCGCATTAATGGAAGTCATCCGTCGATTCTATCAAAAAGACAGAGAAGAAAAATCAAATCGTAAAACAATAATTGAAGAGGCTAAATACAAACGAAAAGCAACTACGACGACTACCACAACTACGACTACACAATCTACCAACAACACTGAATTAAAATTAAGCAATGATCATCAAGATACATTAAACGCTCTTTTTCAAAGTCCTCCTCCACATCTTAAAATTTCAGGAAAAGATGTTGAAAATTTGATCATTAAACTCGGCGGTCACATTAAAGGTGATGGAGACGGTTCTCGCTTTAAAATTTTCTGGGGCACATCATCGCGTAAGGCAGGAACATACGAAGTTACACATA
>Ga0207144_1013_pt1 | contig 45673 bp, 47 predicted proteins | sample Alteio_BWMinHeat_FD_153583 | JGI IMG/M metagenome (GOLD analysis project Ga0207144, IMG submission 153583) | Enriched cells from forest soil in Barre Woods Harvard Forest LTER site, Petersham, Massachusetts, United States -... | ecosystem: Environmental > Terrestrial > Soil > Temperate forest >...
GATTGAGTCTTGCACTTTGAGCATTCCGCAGAGCACCCCCACGTAAGCCAATGGTAATCCAGCCAACGGAGGTGTTCCAGTTTGTTGGATGAGGTAAGTGTTCCGGCGTCAATAGGTAGGCTTTTTGCATGCTAGAATGATGGCGACCAGCGTCAGAAGGTGAGCCATGAAGACACCAGCACTCGGGCTTGTCATGTTTCTTGTCCTTTTCGCAAGCGGCTGCACTCTGCACGGGAACATCTATAACCTCACGACCGGAGAAGTGACTCCTCTGACCATAAGCTATAGCGGGAGCGGGAAAGGCAAGCTCAGCGCAGTCATAATCTCGTCGGGCGAGAAAGTGAGCGGGGAATACCTAACCTTCGCCCATCTTCCTGCGAATTGGGGCAACATCTATGCCAAGGTCTACGGCACGGAAGGAAGCGCCTACACCGCGAACTCCTCTGCCGGGAAATCAAATCAATACGGCACGGCGGTCGCGACTGGCGACAAAGGTTCGGTTGTTGATTGTGAGTATGTGACGACAGCGTTGACTCATGGCTCTGGCGCTTGCACCGATAGGCCTCAGTGGTCAGGTCAAAACCGGCCATATGTGGTCACTTCAAAACCGGCCATGTGGCCCGGGACTTAGATCTTGTACCCGTCTTTCGCTTCTCGGGCAAGCCTAATCGTTCAAGATAATTCAGCTAACTCTGGGTTTTTTGCTTTTTTAGTGCGCCTTAACAGGCGCGCGGATGTCTGAACAGTATGTGCTTTTGAGTTGATTATTTGTTGTTGGGCCTGTGGGAACTGTGAAAAAGCCGAGCGTTTTTTGCGAGGCTTTTTCAAGCTGCTGTGGAAATCCGCGTCCTTTGCGGATTTCCATCAGCAGCGTCAGTTTCCACAGGCCTCTTGTCTTTTCTTTCTGCTCCTTTTTTCTTTCTTCGCCCTCATTCCTCCTCGAAGCTCGAAAGAAATCTCTTTTAGATGGGCCGTGGTTGCATTTTCTCGAGGTCTCCCATAGTTCAGGTCGTGGGAAAGGAAGTCGATGGGGGCCATCGGTTCTGCTTGGGCTTGTTGCAGGCGCGTCTCCAGCACCGCCGCGATGCCGCCAAGACGCAGTTCCCGTAAGGAACGATTTAACTCAATTAGATTCATTCTGGTTGCTCCTTGATTTTGAGATTGATGAAATCGCGATACTCGGTGAGCTCGCGAATCAGGGGATCGATCTGCCTTAAAAACATTTGCGGGTGCGGGCGGCGCTCCAGATAACGGCGTACGAAGCGATATTCGTGTACACCGATGTCGAGAGCGGTGGCGCAGGCGTCTTCCACCGCCGCCGCCCCGTATTTCTTGATTAGGGAAAACACTCCCAGGATGCCGCGGATGCCGGTCTCTCCTTTCTGCTGATGGATCAACTGGCAAAACTTGCCGATCTGGGTTCCGGCGTGTTCGGCGCGCCGCAAGAGTTGCGCCGTGCTCAGCGGCATTTTCTTTGGGTGGTCTTCTTCCTGGATGCGATATCCGCCCCGTTTCTGGCGCAGGTGCTCGCGAAGAAGTTGGTTGGTGCTGGGATGCAGAATGCGCACGTGCAGTGCATCCCATTGCACTTTGACACTTCGTCCGATCCACCCTGGTGGCAGGCCGTAATAGGCCGCCTCGACCTCCACGCAACCATCCAGATGCACGACGCGCTCTCCGTACTGGTAATAGCGAAAGGGTTCCAGCGGCAGAGGAAGCAACGACGGTTTTTCCTCGGCGAACAGAGCTGCCACTTGCCGTTTCGTGGTGCCATGAATACGCGTATCTGCCCAGCGTTCTTCCCAGCGATCCAGATAGGCCTGCGCTTCCTCCAGACTCTCGAAGCGCAGGCCTTTCAGCGGCGTCTTCTGCGCGTGTCCGACGCCGGCTTCTACTTTTCCTTTTCGATCGGGATCTTTTATCCGGCAAGGCATGGCCACCACGCCGTAGTGCGCCAGCACGTCCCGATAGAGAGGATTCAGCGCGGGATCGTAGATATCGGGAACCAGCACTCCCTCTTTCAGATTGTCCAGGACCGCCACACGTGGACATCCGCCGAGTCGGCGAAAGGCTCTCTCGTGCAACTCCGCCCAAGTTTGTGAACTCGAACGGAACACCAGCAAGCGTACCGATTTGCGGCTGTAGCCGAGGGTCAGCACGAACAAGCGCGTCCGCCGATACTTGCCACTCTGCGGATCACGCACCATCGGACCTGTTCCGTAATCAACCTGGGCCTCTTCTCCGGCGGCCGTGAGGATGATCCCCACGGCTTGTGGCCCCTCCGATCCGCGCAGCTTGCGAACAAAGCGCTTCACGGTCTGGTAACCGTGGGGAAAGCCGTGATCGGAAACCAAGTCCTGCCAGATGGCCACGGCATTCCGGCCACGACCGAGTCCCTGCTCGATCAGTGCGCGGAACGGCTCGCAGGCACTGGCGGCCCGATCTTGCTTGCCAGTCGGAGGTGAAATCGGCTGGCCAAAGTCGGTGGTCACCTCATTGGCCGGTTTTGCCTCAGAGGGGTCGATGGCCACCTCGTTGGCCGGTTTTGACGGATCGGGGTCGGTGGTCACCCCTATGGCCGGTTTTGACGGCGCTCGGCGTCCCCACCCGGGCAGGCACACCACCACCCCTGCTGACTTTAGGTAGGCACTTGCTGTTTCTCTACGGACACCAGTGGCTTGCTCGATGCGCCGTAGCGGCCATCCGAGCTTCCCTAGTGCTATGACTTGTTGTTTCTTTTCTTCGCTCAAGACATTGCTCATGCCGACTGAGCCTATAAGGGCTCCTGTCGGAGTCAATGTCCCGGGCTTCACTCATGGCCGGTTTTGAGGTGACCCTGTATGGCCGGTTTTGGGTGACCCCTGAGGATAAGGAATAAGGAAGGCACGCTCTACAAATTGATGTTTTAAGACGATGAGCATACGGGACAAAGGCGGATGTGCGCGGTGTGCGGCTCCGGTTGGTTTATGAGCAGGGCGAACATTTTTTGGTTTGAGCGATACTGAACCAGAAAATGAAGTCATGAACTATTTCGGAAAAATCTTCTCAATGCTGCCTGTTCGAATCATCTCGCCTTTTTCTATGCAAGTTTGGTAGCGGAGATGATATTTGATTTTAAATCGTGTGCCATTCTTATCGTCGTAACTGACTGTGACTGGAATCTCTACTTCGGATAAGGAACCATCAGGCTCCATTTCTTCGTCTTCGGTTCCACTGATGCCATAAGTTTTAACAGCATATTCCCAGATATCGCATCCCGAAGGAGGGTCGTGTATCAAAGATTCCAAATCATGGGAAGAAATGATCTCGGCTACGTCTGGTGCTCCATCTACCTTTCGGCAAACAATAGGAACCACCGTCACCGCGTCAGTTAGCGTTCGCACTTGAGCGGGAAACTTAATTTCGTACTCGCCGAAATTTATATCGTGGATGTGCACGTTGTAGACTGCACCCGGCCCTACGGGCCGGAGCATCCAAGGTCTTTTTCTAACTATGTGGGTGCCGGGAATCCTAGACTCATGAACAAGCGAAGGCCACTGGCATTCCAGAATAACGTCGGGCCAGCCTGACCGATCTTCGTCCGCAGTTGGCAAAGGCAGGTTGAGCGTAAGCGTCTTTTCGAAAATAGGTTTCGGTCCAATAGGCGGAGGCTGGAGCGGAGCGCTATGCAACGCCCTGAGTAAATTGTGATATTGCTCGTCCGAATATGGATCGCCGCTTAAGTCCACTCCAACTTTGCTCTTTATCCATATAGGCAAAGAGATTTTCCAATCACCTTCACGGAGGACAGGTATAAACTTTTGTTGTTCAATGTTTGCGGCTAACTGCGCTGTGATTATCGTCGACTCATATCCGACGCCTCCTTGACGATTGTCGGCCCTTCCTGCATAGCCCCGAGAACAGATAAGGATTACGAAATCGCTGTCTGCGATGCTCTTTTCCATAAAGAGATTTTTGTCTTTGCCCGGAATAAGATGCCAACGATCCAAAATTATTTTCACTCCGCCCTGTTCCTGCAATCTGTTTGCTAGAGCGAGCACCCACTGTTTATGACGCTCCGAGTCCCAAGAATAGGAAATGAAAGCGACAGGCGTATCTGACGTATCCCGCTCGGCCATTTTGGCGGAGGCTATGGCCTTGGAAGACGGCGTCGCAGTGTCTTTCCTGAATTGGTCGTCTCTCGGGAGTATTTTCTCTAATTGCTCCCGTTCTATAAAATTCTTACGCAGGCCGATAAGCTCGTCCCATGCAGCACTGATGTCCAGTGCTATTATCCGTTCACAAATTCGAACGAAAACGAGTTCCGTCCCTTGCGCGTTACAACCCCATCCGTCTAACACTCCAGACAGTTCCTGAACAAGGTACAGCCCGAGTTTTAGTGAATCGGGTTCAAACTTCTCATACATTTTGCGGGCGTGCGTTTCAACCTCTTCGACGGTGAAATGAGATTCAGGTTTATCAGGCCCCGCTCGGTAGAGATTTTGTAGAACATGCAAAGTGATCTCAACCGATTTCTTTGCCCGATCTAATGAAGCGGCGTTTTCTGAATAATGGAAAGCCAGCGATAGTGGCAGATAATGCTCTCGGTTTTGCACCTTGAGGATCGAGCATTGTACCAATCGGTCCAGGACATCGGGTGCGCTGAACTTAATAACCAGAGGTTTCCGGGGCGACGACTCGTGCAGGTTCAAGAATCGGTCCAGCACAAGGTTTGGAATTTCAAGTTCCGTTGAACTGAGAGGTGAATTCAATTTTTGTTGTATTTCTGCGGGAACGGAAAGATCGCTATTCGAATCACCTTTGAGGTCAAATCCATCTTCCGCTAGCGACTTCCTGAATTTATCGCCAAGCGCTATCCCTCTGCTGTGAAACAACCCAAAGGCAGCCAATCGTTTGAGAGTCCGCTCGCAGAATGACGGAGACATTGCATCTGAAAAGTAAGAGTTTTGGCGACCGAAACGCGCTACAAAGAGGTCGGGGATGATCTCGCCCCACTTGAAAGAATAGCTTGCAGCCGCATCGATGATCGCTGGAGCAAAGCCGAAGTCAAACAGTGCGTTTCGCCAAAATTGCACGATATCGCCTTCTGTAACCCGTCGCGCTCGTTTCCCCCGAAGTCGTCAAGTTTTGTTTGCGCCGCTTTCTCGGATTCCTTTTCTGTCTGACCGGCCGGCGGTGTTGACGGAGCACGCGAGTGGGATAGGATACTCGCCCTGTATAGGCACGAGCGGTATCCCAACACCAGAAGAGCAAAAAAAAGGGATTCGGTATGCCCGGCAAAGGCGGCCGGGCAGTCTTCGCGTTTTATGCCCAAGGCCTCCGCTCAGAGACTTCACCAAAGAAATGGGGCTTGATTTTGACTTGGTGCCCGGCTGAGGAGTGTGTAGTAGAAGCAGCGAAGCGTAGAAGTGGAAGCCAACCCCTCCCGCACAGACGAATCGTGTGCGGGAGGAGTTGTGGTCAGCCGATTTCTTCGGAGCCAGCCCCGTCGCATCGGCCTTGGGCATCCGCTCGGGCGCGACCCCGTGCGGACAATCAATAGCGGTCACTGCCTCGCGTAACGGAAACTAGAGCGGCAGATGGTATTGGCCGTTGGCCCGCGCGATCCAGCCCTGCTGGCAGGCTTCGCTGATGGCCAGTTGAGCCGTTCGTTTGGAACACTCGGTGGCATTCATGATCTGGTCGCGCAGTTGGTTGTGGCGAATTTTGTCGCCCACATCTGCCAGAGCTTTTGTGATGTCTGCCTTTTCTACCTTCCGCCGCGTGGCTGCAGCGGCGGGTGGCTTATCGGTCGAAGAGAACCACAAAGTCTGGGGATCGAGTTGGAGCAGCCGCGGAGGCTGTGAAGCCGCGTAGCGAAACTGGAAACGCAGCTCGATAGTGGAGAGTTGCGGAGCAGGCCGCGTGAGCAGCAGATAACTGTCGCCCACGGCATGCAGAGCGCTGGAGCCACGAAAGGCGCTGCCGATCTCGTGACGGCCGATGGATTTGCGGACATGGTGCACCACGACGAGAGCGGCGCGGGAGGCATCGCGCAGGCGCAACAGCGACTGACACAAGGCGGCCATGGAGCGAGTATCGTTTTCATCCTGATCGTGTGTGGAGTAGAGCGGGTCGAGAACCAGGATCTCGGCGTTAGCCGCCCGCGCGGCGGAGACAAAGTGATTCAGACCCTGGGCGGCGCTGAGCAGATGGCCTGAGGCGCGCGTGTCCACCAGGAGATGCTGATCGGCCGCCGCTCCCAACGCACGGCGCATGTGCGAGAGGCGGCTGACAAACTGCGGGACCGGAAGTTCGAACTGGCAGATGAGGACACGGCGCCGCGCCGGGATGGAAAAGCCAAGGCGGTCCACGCCGGCCGCCAGCGACAAGGCGAGGTTGGCAACTAGCAGAGATTTACCCACCTTGGGCTCTCCGCCAACAAACAAGATGCCCTGTGGTGGCAGCAGTCCCGGTTCCACCAGGCAGGGCGGCGCCTCCGATGGCTGCTGTTCGAGCAACTGCGCCAGAGACAGCACTGTCGGTGAGGCGGATTTTGTCGATGCGGCATCGCTCACAGTAGCGCCTCCGTGGTGGCATCCAGCAGGATGGCTTCCCCAACGGTAGCCTCTTTTCTAGAAGCCGCCAGACGCAGAGCCGTCAGGGCCAGTTTGTTGACCTTGCGGAGAATGCCTTTGGTGGCCTGATAGAGGGCTTGCCTGGCGGTGTCGTCAAACAGCGGCTGGGTCACGCCGGCGGCCTTGAGTTGCTGCGCGAGATAGGCATCGAGTTCTTCGCGCGAGAGTCCTTCGAGGTGATACTGCACGGCGATGCGCTGACGCAGGGGTTCGTGCAGTTGCAGCGAGAGGGTGCGCCGTAGCAGCGGTTGGCCCACCAGCAGCAGGGTCAGATAGCGGCTCGAATCCATGTCGAAATTCAACAACAGCGGGAGTTGTTCGAGCGCGGGATGACACAGCAACTGGGCTTCATCGCAGATAAGAATGGGATGCTGCTTCTTGCTCTGATTGAGGCGCACGATGGTCTGAGAGATCTGGCGCACCAGATCGCCACGGTAGTGCGCGGGTTCCAGATCGAGCTCCAGCGCCAGTTGGCGAAGCAGATCGAGCGTGGAGCCAGGAGTCCAGTGCAGATACAGGACCTTATATAGGTTGGGATTGAGCGTGGCGGTGAAGCTGCGGGCGGCCGTCGATTTACCGGCGCCAACTTCCCCAGTGAGCAGGCCGGCGCCGTGATGATCGGCCAGAAACTGCAGCCGTGCCTTGGCCTGATTCCAGGCTTGCGAAGAGAACAACTGTTTGGGATCGGGGCTGTCGCAGAAAGGCGTTTTCTTAAAGCCGAAAAAAGTTTCCACCATGACGGTTACTCCTTCTCCTGTTTCTGTTTGAGCAGTTCGACGAAGTTGATGCCCGTGGGTTCGGGCTCGGCCGAGGCTGTCCGTTTCACGGAAGGCAACTGGCCGTTGACCACCGGGTTGACGGGCCGCGCCGTGATTTCCAGTTTTCCCTGAAACCAGATCTCGACCTCTGCGGCATCGAGAGGATCGAAGCGCACCTCGACGGTGTGACCGGCCCGATGAGGAGGAGCCTCATAGAGAAGGTTGTGCAGCAGGAAGGTGGAATCCCGGCGCACCAAGCGATCCAGGCGATGGAAGAAGAGACGGCGGAGATCGGTGGCCGGCGGGAGTTGGCGGATCTGTTCGACATCGCGCTGCCAACGCGCAAGCGGAGTGCTTCCGAGAGCGCTATGTTCGGAGCGATGATAGACGCCTTCGATCCAGATCCACAGGCGATCGTTTAACTCCTCGAGAGAGAGCGCGTGTTTAGGATCAAGGTTGGCGAGGAATTGCTCTCTTACGGTGCGAAAAAATCTTTCGATTTTTCCCCGGCCTTCAGGCTGATAGGGACGAGAGTGGACAATCAAAATACCGAGTGAGGCGGCAATCCTCGCCAGTTGCGACGAGCGATAGATCTTCGCGTTGTCGATGTACAGACGGCCGGGTATACCACGGGCAGCGACGGCGTGGCGCAGACAGTCGAGTGATGCATCGAGTCCCTGGTTGGCATAAAACTGTGCATGGGGAATCAGCCGGCTGGCGTCATCGAGAGTGGCGTGAAGAAAAACCTGCATGCGGCCGCCATTCACCCGCCGAACCCAGGGGCCAAAAAGCATGTCGGCCTGCCAGATTTGATTGCTGAGTTCAGCTTCAAATTTCTTGTGCGCCGGTGGGGCGAGCAGTTGCTTTTCCGACAAGCCGCGTTGTTTGAGGAAACGGTAGAGCGTGGAAGCGGAGAGCGCGGGTGTGTCCTGACCGGAAGACAAGGCCAGTTCGCGCAGCAAAGTCGTGCCCGTGCGATGCGGGTTCTCGCGCTTGAGGCGTTCGATGAGACTGGCCAGTTGCGGGTTGATGGCGCGGGACTGTCCACGGTCCTGGCGCGGCTTGGGAGCCAGCGCTTCGAAACCGCCGTTGCGGTAGCGCAGCGCCCAATCCAGCAGGGTATCGACGCACACCGCCGTCCGTTTCGAATGGGGGATGTCATAGGTGCGGGCGGCGATCTCCTGGGCGCGGCGCGTGAGTTCGCCGCGGGGAAGACGTTCAATTACCAGCGGTGCGATCAGGCCGAAGCGAAAGAGGGCCAATTTTTCGGATTTGGTATCCATACGGAAAACCTCCATGCCCCGGACGATAATCAGGAGCGGCGATCTTCCGCCATGCAAATGCTGTGTAGGGATCCTCAGGAAGAGGAGCACGCGGCGGCCAGCGTGATGCGCTGCCCTGCCGGAGCGAGAGACGCGGGCCAGCCCAGCAGATGGACACGAAGCTGCGAAAACAAGAAACGATGCGCAGCGATCCATCCGATGGATTCGAGCATCCGCAGGGCTCTGGAGACGAAGCCCACCGCCGGATCCACAGGGCGCCCCGGCGCCGCCAGCGGCACCAGTGCCAGGCTCAGGGCGGGCGCCTGTTTTTGAAAACGACGGATCCAGAACTGCCCGCGCTGATAAGGCATCACGGTTTGCGCGGCCGCCTGCGCGGCGGCCACGAGCGTGAGACCGTTGAGCAATCGGGCGACGAGGAACAGCGCGATCACGGAGATGCTGAATCGTAGCCAGGGCAGGACGAAATCGGGCAGTAAAGAAACCGTGCGCTTACAGAACAGGCACAGATAACGGCGAACAGGGATGACTTCGTCGAAGGAGACATCCACGAGTGTGCGGCGATAGAAGCCATGACCGGTCAGAGGGTGTTTAGCCCCGCATTGCGGGCAGTGGTCCGGACGGTAGCGATCTGGATCGGCGATCTCTTCGAAGTAACTCTGGATGGAGTCGGCGAATCGTTGTACGATTTGCATGGAAAGCCTTCCTGGGGAGTGTCTAAGACTCCCTGGTTTGGTCTCGCGGAGGGCCCGGTGAATCCTTACAAAATCCAGCCGGGCCTTCCACCGCTCGACATCCTACATCGAATTCACCAAACCACAGGCGCAGGGATACAGAGGATCGAAATGTATCCCGTCGTGATCCGCTCTGCGGTTCACGCTGCAACCCGGTGAGCTCTCGCGATCACCATCCTACTTCCCGAATTCAATCTGGAAAATATTGCCTTTGAAGAAGGAAAAAAACCCGGCTTGTTACAGCCTTCAACGTATTCTTCTGGTTGTAACTCCTCAAGGATTCGGCGGAGGAGGCCAAGCGTTGGTTGGGAAAGGTCGGCCTTCATAATGGATCATGCAGTTTATCATTTGATGGAAAATTTCTAGTATGGGAAAAAACCTGCTATGCCTTGTCCGCTGACAGTTGTTGATGATCTCTGGCAGAACGTCGTTCGTCAGCTGGTCGATAAACTGGGCGATTGTTCCGAAACGTGCTCGACAGCAAGGACAGCCAGGAACAACGACACCCTTGCCGCCTTGGGCGACTGACGGCGGCTCGTCCACGAAAACAGACAAATCGTGGCGCTGGATTTCTTTCTGCAATTCACGGACTAGCTCAGATTTCTGCACGGTCGAACTCCCTGGGTGCAGAGGATGGGGGAGAACAGTCTAGCAGAATTTCTCGTGTCAAGAGGTTTTGACAAACAGCACGGTTTGAGTTTTGCACCGTTGTCCGAAACGTCGCACAGCCTCTATGGTTGACGCTTTTTCACAAAGGCGGCAATACTGCGTTCGATGCCCGTTCTGTTCGACCTGAAACTTTCCCTTGGCCAGTACCCAATCCCGCTCTTAGGGTGCGGACCAAAGCACTTTGTTCTCTTTATCGAACATAACCACCGACGCCGCCGATGTCTGCTGTTTCGTTCCGCCCTTCGTAGATACAAGGCCTGTCCTACCGATATGGGTCTCGTAACCTTCCTTGTCTTGTAATCCAATTTGTGGTCCCGCAACAAAAGCCCCATCGAGATTCACTCGAACAACCCCGGAATGTCCCGTGATGCCAAGACCAGAACCATCTTTCCCGGACACACCCGCCCACATGGATGAGGAGATCGAACCACCGTCGCTGAGATATATTTTAGCTAGTTCTTCGGACGTAGCGACCGAAGCTCTTTCCTGTCCCCTCTCGTTATATTATACAGAACCAACGCCGGACCATCTTTCACGTCATACAAGAGACCCATCCCCAATTTGGCGCGAACCACTCCGTTCGTGTCCTTCAAGACGAACTCGTTAGCCTCGACGGTCTTCTTGGTATCGACATTGGCTTGACCGCTTACGAGAAAAGCTACTACAGGCAGGATTGCCACGACCCCCATCCGTTTCATCCAACGGTTCTGCCTCTCAAGTCGTTCAACTCGTTCGTAGAGGGATTTCACATCCGGCTGGACATCCATAGTTGTCCTCCGCTACGAAGTCTACGACTATTGCTGGCGGGATGGATACTGCGGCAGAGGTTTTGGCTCCCAATCCACGACACCCGTCGTACCCCCCGCCCTGCTTCCATTTCTTATCGCGGTGACGGCCTTCTTGATTTTTGGCCTGATTGAACTGGTCCGCTTCATCGGGAAATTCGTGCAATAATCTCGGATGAATATGAAACGTCGAAATAAAAAGAGCAAACCGAGCCGTCGCCTAGCTGCGGAGGATTTGCGGTAAATGCCGACCAAAGCCACCGAAGTCAGCGGCGCTTAGGATGCCGCCGTCTCCATTCCCGAGCTTCTCTCAACTCGATCAAGTTTTTCTTCTGGTCGGCGTTCAAAAACTTGTCCCACTTATCGCGCAGTGATTTTCCAAACCGGACTAACTCTGCTTCGGTCATGTTGCGGAGTTTAGAGCGGAGGGATTCAAGCCCGTCATCGCGGAACCCTATCATGGGACCTCCGGGAGGAACGGGGAAAGCAGAATATCACGAGTCATGTGCTAACGAGTGCTAGAATCCCCGGAACGGAGGCGCTCATGTGGAATAGCCCCTTGCACATTCTTCTCCTTCTCTTTCTCCTAGGTCTGTTTCTCATCCCGTGGTTTACCTATCGGCACGGCAAGAAAGTTGGCAACCAAGAAGGATATATTCGCGGCTATAAGGAAGGGCAAGCTAGCAAACCCTGAGCGAAGAGCCGACCGACGCTGAGCCTCCTGCAAAGAAATCCTTAATGCTGCGGTGATTTTCTTTCTTACCTTGTGTTGCGCTTTACTTTGCGGTCTTCACATGCGTATCCCTGCGAAGTAGGAGTGATTTTTATGCTTGAACTACGCGCAAAATCGTTCTTGCGAGATGGATTTCCGTATGGCGAAAATAGCAAGGCGGTCATGTTTGACGTTCTCGGACTACCAGAAGGACAAAAGGTTGAGATCGGTGAGAACCACTACAAATGGCAGATTCGCCGTGAGATCAACGACGGGTTTTACAGCGAGTGGTCAGGTCAATTCGGCAGCGCCGAAGAAGCACTTGCCAGTCTACAGTAACGTAACCACGGCAGGTTTACCCGTCGGTTGATGTTGAGAAGCCAGAAACATCCTTGTCTTCGTTACCGAATACAGCGCTTAATGTCGGGGGCTTTTGTTAGTGGTGATGAACGACCCGATGAATTCGTTCTCGCAATTTCCAAAACAAGCTTAATTCATCGGGAGCGATTGCTAGCGTAGCAAGCTGGTTTCTGTACTTCCTATCGAACGCACACTCTGGATTGAAGGATCGCTTCACTAGGGCATCCAATTCTTTCTTCTCAGCTTCGCTTTTGACCGTCTTCATCCTCTCTCGAATGGCATCTTCTATACGGGTGAGTGCTTCTATGCGCTCCAAGGCCCCAAGATTCGTCGTCTTGCCGCTCGGTGAAATGCTATCGGCGTGCATGTGTCTGATTACACTCTCAGCGTCGCCATCCGTCAGTCGCTCAACAACTCCCTCCGGCATCCAACGAACTTCCAGGTACTCTGAGGTGTAGTTCAATACAAAACCGCTCTTGGCACTTAGCGTGCAGACGTCGCCACGCCGCCAAGGATATTGGCGTGGGTCAAGAGGTGGCTGTGATAATGGCATCGGTTCAGCAACAGCGTGCACCGGGTTAGCATACTTGGAAAGCTCTAATGCACTCTCAGACCAGTCAGAAAAGTAGTGGTCTGCCCGAATGGGTATAGCACGGACTGCCACTTCATACATAACCGAACCCTCAAATTCGTACACTCTTGTGACTCGCCCGTCTTCCTCTGTGTTGCGGTTGTAGACCAGTTCTCCCATGCCAAACTTCGCATCAGCCTTCACCGGGAGTTCTTCATCGCGCATCACAGCTAAAGTGACACAGAACTGGAAGTAATGCTGTGCCAAATAGCACTGCCGTTGATGCTCGCGGCGGCCTGCTGGGTCGACACGCCGCCGTGATAGAATCCGCCGCATGAGGGGAATGGGAAAATGGCTATGTGGGGCTTACGTCGTCGTAATGCTCTTTTATGCCATGATTCACATATGGACGTGGACGTTGGCGTGGACTTTTGTGCTGAAAGCAGCGTTGTGGGTCTTTATCGGCGGCGGAGCAATGATGACAGCTTTCGCTTCTTTGTGCGCAAAGGCGAGTATGACCCGGCCCGCAGGGGACTATTTGGGGAAAGATGGAAAAGTGAGGGTGCCGCTGGCGCTCAGACTTTTAACTTGGTCAGCATACGCGGTCCTTGTTGTGGGATCAGCGATAATCCTCGCGGGTCTTTACTTTTCGTAAAACACCACCTCCATGTGCCCCTGGACCGTCTTAGCTGGAATAGTTTCGACCATATAAATTCCTGCACAACGTGGAATGTCCGAGATGACGGCAAGAAAATCGAAACCATACTTCATTAGCCCTCATCCGCCGTTCGGCATGAATGTAGAGGGATACCCCTGTCCGGTAAGATATGAATGTTTTTCCGTGTTATATGTCTCTGGCTCCCGCCCAAAGCAGGCGCTGGTTCAAGAACACCCCTGCCTCTATCGTCCTGGCAAATGTCGTCACATAACGTGCGCAAGTAAAGCCCATCACGACGGCTATGAGTGCCCCTGTCCAGCAGGAGATGTGACATACGCCCCTGGAACATCCTTCGTAAGACGAGGGGGAATGGTTCACGAACACCCCTGCACTCTCTTTTCCGGCAAGATGTGCCATCACACCTTGTGTGCGGTGGAAGCTCATCGAAACGGCTACCAGTGCCAGCAGAGTTAGTCGTCTCTGTGATCGTTTGTGTTGCGTTGCGAGGAAGTAATTCGGAAGGACGCGGGCATCCTTCACCAGAAGGAAGGCGGACGCATGATAATGTCACGGGAAGACGCACATGCTTTGCTCAAGGAGTGGCAAACGACATCGCAAAAGCTCCGATGCCAAGTCAGCCTGCCGCTGATTGCTACCGGATGTCTAGGCTCTATTTTCTCCGTTGATTACGAAAGCATTCGCATCGTTTCCGACGACGCGCAAACTGAACTCGTCGTAAAGTTCCCTACGAATCACTCTTACGGCTTCACTGACAGAACCAAAGACCTTGACGGCGGCGAGTATGCGTCATGCTTGGTGGTGTTCCTTGGGGAAGTGCCGGACGAGGGAACGCCGGATACGCTCAGTCTTGCGCCGCTCATAATCCATCCGTAGCGGAGTGACAACAAGAGAGGGCGGGACCGGGCTTCCACCCGATGCTGACAAAGGGTGACAAAAGCCAACCTGAGAGAGATGCCATGCGAAAAAGAATCGCGGTTGTATTCTGCTGTTGGTTGATTTTCCTTGGAGGATTCTCGACGGGCGGTCAGGAACAATCCGAGAAGGGACAAAAGCAAACTCCCGGCTTCACCCCTGTCACACCGAAGCGGAAGACGCCCGCCAAACCGTCCAACTGGAGAATGCCTGACGGACGTGTTGTGGAGTTCCCCGCCTCGACGAGCCAAGAGGAGATTGACGCATTGGCGAAACGCATCGCCGAGGGCACTGTTGAACTTCCACCTGGATCGAAGGTAATCGGATGGGAGCCAGTCGAGGGCGCAACTTCGTTGCTCCCGGAATACGAGCAAAGACTTGCGACCATTCCGACCGCGAAGGGCAAGCTTGACGCACTGGCGAATGCGGTGGGCATATTGCAGCGTCAAATCATCGTCTTGCAAATACGACTTGACGCTGAACACGCGTCAAATGACGCAGGGTTTAAGTCCAGCGACAAAACTCTCAACAACCATGCGGAGGGCCTTAACGTGCAGGCTGCGCTGCTGGGAAGTCTGGCGAATGATGTCGACCGCTTGAAGATGAAAACGAATCAGTTGGACGACTTGAAGCGAGAACTGGACGATTTCAAAGCCGCCGCGTGTCCTGTGCTGCGCAACCTTCGCGCGAGCGGGATCAAAATCGATTTTACTTGCGGATTACTTTGAGTGAAGACTCTGTGAACTGGCGTTCCGAACCGCCAGAATGAAGGCGGCCTATAATTGGCGCTTGCGTTGGGTTGGCACCTTGTTACGCTGATAAGTGAAGGGAGTAGCTGAAATGGCCGAACCAAAGGAAGAACTTTACGTGCAGTTTCAATGGCTCTGTGAGTGCGGTACAGAGCTTCAGGTTCACGGTGAGCACTACGTGGGTTTTCGCGTAGGCCGATATTCCGTTACCTGCCCCAAGTGCGGGAAAGAACATGACCTGCCTACCAGAGCACTCAGAGTCTTCTCCCGCGAAGGAAACGCTTGGGCAAGTGCAGGGTTGTGAAGTTCGCTGCTCGGGTGAGCAAGCGGCGGGGAATCTGGTGAGCCTGGGGAGGTTCGAACTCCCGACCTAGAGTTTAGGAAACTCTCAGAGGATTGCAGGGAAGAGTGAGCGGACAAAGGGTGGGTCAATCTGAGGGGCAATTTAAGGGCTAAATTCTTCAACGTAAGTGCAACGGTTCAAACGGTTTATCTCACGATTTAGTTCATATTCAGAGTCTGGAGTCCTACCAATTGGACGATCTCCCAGCCGATGGGAGGAAACCGCGGCGGGATCCCGAAGCTCGGGACGGCCACGATTCTTCTTATCCAATTTAATCGGGATTCGCTGGGGCGTCAACCGCGAGCGGAAGTGGCTGGAGTCGAATCCGCTTCTCCCGATGCTGCCTCGGGCACCATTTGACCTTTGTGCATGGTGAACTCCTGGCCGCCCCAGGTGATGCGGTTGGAAGCAAAGCTCGCAAGCCAGACAACCGAATAAATCGCGTCGCGCAGCGGTACGAGCCAAAGTCTGCGGCGAAGCACCTCATCGCCGACTCCCCAGACGCCGACGGTCCAAGCCATGACGTGGCGCAACACAAGGTAGGCCAGCAAGTAGGCGACGGCGATCCACTTCGTTGGCGCCACGAGCGCGGCCAACAATGACCACGGAAGGCCGAGCGTGAAGATCAAACCAAAATAGGAAAGCGGGCGGCATAAACGCACAGTCCTCGCCCAGCGCAGCTGATGCTCCCAGAAGCTCTTCGCGGTTTGCGAGGGGTACATGGTCCAAACGGACTCACGCGAGACAAGAACGCGTCCGCCGGCATTGGCGATGCGCAAACCCAGTTCGTAATCGTCTGCAAGCATGCCGGCAATCGACTCAAAACCGTCGATTTTGGAGAGCCAGCGCTTGGTGGTGACGATGGAAGCGCCGAGAGCAAAATTGATGCCCTCGGTCAGCTCTGCCACCAGCACGCCCGCGAAAAAATCACTGGATGCGCCGATGGCTTCGAGCTCCGCGCCAAGATTTTTCTCGGCAATGCCGCGATAGAAAGAGGTCACCGCGCCCGTGCTTGCGTCGACGAATGGAGCGACGACTTCGCGCAAATAGTTTGGACCGACGCGAACATCCCCATCCGTGAGGACAAGGATTTCGTGCTGCGCTTCACGGGAGAGCCGCGCGAGCTTGTTAACCTTGCGATTGGCCCCCAACTTTTCTGCGCCAACAAGCAAACGAATTTGGCGGGCGGGAAATTCGGCGATCAGGCGATGGATGAGCGGAACGGCCGGATCTGAAGCATCACTCACGGCAAAGAGGATTTCGTAGTCGGGGTAGTCCTGGCGGCAGAAGCTCGAATAATTTTCATAAGTGCCGAAATCCACGTCACGGACCGGTTTCAGCAAGCTCACGCCCGGAGTGTAGTTTCGCAACCCGTGCCTGCGCGCGCGGCGAAAGAAGCGCCAGGCGGCAAATGTAGCCGCGATGTAATAAGCGAGTGGCGCCGCCGCCAACAGAAGCACCGCATCGCGCCATCCCGAATGAAAAATCGCCACGCCGAGATTCTCTTCCTGTTTCTGAGATTTCCTGGATAGATCAGTTGAGCGCTACTTGACTAGCTTGCCACAAAGCGAAAGCGTGCGGTATTTTCCAGCAAGGAATTGCCGCAGGATGTGCACGGTGACGGAGAGGTCCCCAGTTTCTTTCGACACTACTCAGCGTGGCGCGGAATCCAGAAACGGAACGAGACCGGGGCGCGGCCAGCCCGCGTTTCTTAGTGCGCCCCTCCCCTGCTCACTTCGGGGATTAGCAAGCCCTTCCTGACGCGATAGACAGAGCCGCGCCACACGATCTTATTGGAGAAAAATCCTCCAACCCAGACCACAAAACTGATCGCATCGTGCAATGGAACCAGCCACAGTTTTCCCGCTATCTGAGAATCGCCGAGGCCCCAGACGGCCGTAGTCCAAACCACTCCGAGACGCAAAATCAAGTAGGCGACAGCGTAAGCAATGGCGACGCTTCCCCATCCCGAAGCAATGGCCAAAGCCACGGCCAGAAGAGTCCAAGGCAGCCCATGAGTCAGCAACATTCCGACATATCCCACGGGACGCACGTTCCGCAGGCCGATGGACCATCGCAGTTCATGCTTCAAGAATTCACCAAAGGTTTCGTCGGGCAAGACCATGTCTACAGGCTTTCGCATTAGCTCGACGCGGTAGCCCAACTCCGAGATGCGGTTGCCCAGCTCGAAGTCATCCGAGTGATGATTCACCATCGACTCAAAGCCCCCGATTTCGGACAGAACTTTCTTGGTGGTCGCCATCGTCCATCCAAAGGCAAACCGCATCTTGCCTTCGAGTTTGCGCGCAACCAAAGCTGCCGGCGCCGAGTCGGTGTACATTCCGAGGTCTTCCAACGCGGAGACGAAGCCCCTTCCTGAGATGCCGCGGTAGAGCGCGGTAACCACTCCCACTCGCGGATCCGAGAATGGCGCCACCACATTGCGGAGATAGTCAGATTCCACGCGCACGTCGCTATCGCTCATAACGATAAGCTCGTGCTTGGCTTCCTGTACCAACTGGCAAAGGTTATTCACTTTGTTGTTGGCACCCAGGTTCGCCACAGCGGTAACGAGCCGTATAGAGCACATTGGGAAAGACTGCTGAAGTCTTTGGATGACCGGGATCACCGGGTCATCGCGATCAGCCACGGCGAAGACAATTTCGTAGTTCGGATAATCCAAACGGCAAAAACTCTCGAAGTTCTCGTAGGCTTCGCGGTCCACGTTGCGGACTGGCTTGACGATGCTCACCGGAGGCACGAAGGAAGGATTGACAGGCGGCAGTCTGCGAAGCCCCTGGAGATACTCAAGGACGCAATAAAACGACAAAAGGTAGTAGACCAATGGGGCGAGCGCCAAAATCTGAACAGCCAAGCTAATTATTGAGAGCACGAACTGCCTCTTCGAGCATTCCTATTAGACTTCCGTGGCCAAATCCCGGGACTCCGTCACAAATCGCAGGAATCATCGAAACCGTGGGAGGTGTGCCCCGTCCGATGACCACAGCGTAGAACCTGTACGCACGATTACTGCACGTTGCCTTGATTATACTGATGCTTATCGCAAGTGGAAGGATGTTTTGCGCGGACGGTCATGGTCTGCCAACACTCTATGTAGTCAACGAACTTGACCTGCGAAAGTCAGCGTTTGCCGAACCACACGAGCGTGACGCCGATGCAAACGATAAGCACTCCGGCCCAGCGGCGGGGAGTCACGCGTTCCCCCAGAAAAAGTTTTCCGCCCAGCGCCCCGGCCGCATAGTTCAGCGCGGTGACCGGGACGACGAAGCTGACGTTTTCGATGGAAAGCACTGCCAGTAGGGAGAAAAAAGCCAGCGCCATCATGGAAATCCCGATCCACATCCAGGGCAACTTCATTGCGCGCAAGATGACGCGGACGACCGCAAGTGGTCGAAAATCCTTTACTTCTCCGACGTGTTTCATGGCGCGCGTGACACAAATCTCTCCCCCCGTTCCGCTAACGACAACGAGAAATAAAAGCAGAGCTTCCCGCATGTTCAGTGCACCTCGGTAGTGCGCGGGGGGGTGTTCCCGACGACGAAAACGCCGAGACAGATGACCACAATGCCCGCCCAGTGCAGAGGCGAAATCCTCTCGCCCAGGTAGAAGTAACCCAAAAGCGCGACAACCAGCAGAGCGACCGAAGACGCCGGCTGAACGTAACTGAAATCGGCCCAGGAAAGAATCAGCATGTAGGCAACGAAAAATGTGAGCAGAGAAGCGACGCCGAGCCAGATGTAACCCGACATGAAAACACGCGAGGCGACGTGAAGCAGTTCGGAAGGCGCCCAGGTTGCCACCGTGCCGACATTTTTCATTCCCTTGCCAAGCATCACATTTCCCAGAGGGGCGAACACGATCATGATCAAAAGCATGCAATAGGTCTTGAAGTGCAGGCCGGCCCTAGAAGTCATGCAACGGGGATGCCCGACGTGAGAATAAACGGCCGACGGTATTGCGAAGCAAACAAGGAAATGGCACTCCTCGGATTACGCGATCGCGATTGGTACGGAAAAGCAGTTACCACCAGACGCTCAGATCCATCGCAGATTTTCCTCCTTATTATGACATGATTTTCGGAGGCGTCCCAAAGGCGGCTCTTTGTCTCCCCGGTCTTGGCTCCCGGCCCACTCCCAGAGCCGCGATTCGAACCATACCGCCCAACGAGCTCGCTCGGCCGCTTTTGGCAGAGTGAAATTCGCGGCTATTTGCTATTCTTTTGAGGCTAGCAGTACACTCGGCAAATATTCTGAAAGGACCGGCTCCTGAAAAAGGAATGATCGCCGCCCTGAACCGGTTACCTGGCGCTCCGCTCCGCGGACGTGGAATCGTAAACACCGGCCAACGTGTCGTTCCGGGACCGCCAAGAAAAAGGCGCTTGCTCTTTCCCACGCGGGGGCCTGAATGACGGCAGCTATTCTCGTCTACGTTTTCCTGGGCGTGGCGGCCATTCCTTTCATCTATTACCTCCTTGCGCTTTACAGTTCGTGGCGATTTTTCCGGCAAGCCAGAAAACCGAATCAGCCCTCGGATTACACGCCCGCGGTTAGCAATCTAAAGCCGATCCGCGGCCTAGATGCCGAGGCCTACGAAAATTTCGCAAGTTACTGTAAACAGGACTACCCCGACTACGAACTGCTTTTTGCCATCGGCGACGGTGACGAGGCAGTTCTGGAAGTCATCGAAAAGTTGAAACGCGACTTTCCGCAGCGGCACATTCGAGTAGTCCACGTCTCCGGTCATACCGCGCCCAACGACAAGGTAGTGAAACTAGCCAGGCTGGTGACCGAAGCACAAAACGAAGTTCTGGTCATAAACGACAGCGACGTGCGCGTCCGGCCGGACTATCTGCGTTCGGTGGTAGCGCCTCTTCGCGATTCCAAAGTGGGTGCGGTCACGTGCCTGTATGTGTCCACGCAAGAACACACGCTGCTCCAGAAGCTTCAGTCTATCGGCATGATTTGCGATTTCTATCCCGGCATTTTGGTGGCGCGGCAGCTGGACGGGGTGAAGTTCGCGTTCGGACAGACGATTGTGACCACAAGAAAGCATCTCGCGGGATTCGGCGGCTACACCGCGATCGAAAACCGCCCTGCGGATGATCTGCTGGTCGGACGTCTTGTTGCTGAACAGGGTTTTGAAGTGGCGCTCTTGCCGTACGCCGTGGAGACGGTCGCTGATTTTCGATCCTTGCGCGAATTTTTCTTTAAGCGCCTGCGCTGGATGACGGTAATGCGCCACATGCGCCCATGGGGGCACGTTGGACTAATTTTTACGCAAGGGTTAGCGTGGTCTGTGGCAGCGGTGGCGGTTCATCCCACTCCGCAAGTGGCCCTGTTTTATCTCGGCGGATACCTGTGCGTGCGCGTTGCCATGACCTGGTTAATCGGTGTTTGGGGAATGAAGCAAAAGCGTATCTGGAAAAAGATGGCGCTCGTACCGCTGTGGGATGCGTGGGCCTTGCTGATCTGGCTGCTCAGTTTCGGCCGCAGAAGCATTCGCTGGCGCGACATTGACTATCGTATTCGCGAAGGCTTGCTCGTCCCAGTAGCTCCGCCTGCTCCGCAAAAGTGAGCGCGCACGTGAGGCCCGTCCTCCTTCACGCCTCAACCGCTGGATGAACTGTTTTTTTCGCGCGAAAGAAAAGCGGAAAGAGGACTATGGGAGTGAAGATCGCGGTAGCCGGAGCCGGCATTTACGGCGCGACGGCGGCCATCCGCCTGGCCGAACAGGGCCACCAGGTCCATCTCTTCGACCCGCTGGGCGTGCTGCGCGCAGCATCCGCGATTAACCAGTACCGCGTGCACGCCGGCTACCACTATCCGCGCAGCGCAGAGACGATCCGTGAGATAGCCGAGGCGCGCGCGGAATTTACGCAGACTTTCGCGGATGCCATGGTTCGAAACAGCCGTCACTTCTACGCGATTCCCAAGGAACACTCTCTCACTCCGCCGGACTTGTACGAACGCGTGATGAGCAAGCACGGACTCGCGCTTCGGCAATGCCGGCCGGAGTGGATGAATTTCGATTTCATCGACAGATGCTACGAAGTCGAGGAAAACATCTATGATCCGGATCTACTGAGGGGGCTAATCGAAGCTCGCCTGAAAGCGCAAGGGATTCGCCTGCGGCAACACCAATTCACCTCGGAGATGCGGTGCGACTACGAGTTTGTGGTGTGGGCTACTTACGGCTTGGGCCCCAGCCGCGGACTCTTTAAAGCCGCCAAATACCAAGTCGCGGAAAAAATGCTAGTCGAACTTCCGGCCGCGCTCCACGGCGTCGCCCTGGTCGTCGTGGATGGACCGTTCACGGCCTTCGATCCCTATGGCAGCTCTTCGCGTTCTCTCTTCGGCTCAGCGAAGAATACAAATCACTGGACCACAACAAATGCCGGCGAGCCGATTCCCGAGCCTTACACCGGGATCCTCAATAAGCCTGATTTTGAGCCCGTGCTCTTCACGCGGTTTCTGACCATGCGCGCGGATTGCTGCCTGAGCGTTCCGGCAGCGAAGGACGCGGTTTACGTCGGCTCGCGTTTCACGATCCGCGTGGTGGAAGACAATCCGGAGCACGACCGCAGAATCCTCGACGTCCGCGAAGGTGCGCCGGGCGAAATTCACATTTTCTCCGGCAAGGTGGTTAGTGCGGTGAAAGCGGCTCGCCTCGTTTGTGAAATGGTTCGAGGAAAACGTCATGCTTGACGAACGTTCCTACGTAATTCTCGGCCGGGGACGCTGGGCCGCAAGGATCGAGAACATACTTCAATCGGAGAGCCGCCGCGTCGCCAGCAACCCAGAGACACGGCGCGCTTCGGGCGAATGCGACGCCGCCTATAGGTCGCGTCTCGCCGAAGCAATGCGCGCGAGCGACGCGAAGATCGCGTGGCTCTCGGTGCTACCCGGTCCTCATATTCCCATCATGATCGAGGCCGCGCTGGACGCGGGCCTCCACGTGGTTGTGGAAAAACCATGGCCAGGCTCGCAACGCGAGACCACCTCACTTACCGCGAGGGCCAAGTCACTCCACCGCCTCATTGCTGTGCATTTTGAGTATTGCCTTCTGGAAGAAGTGGAAAGGTGGCGCAGGGATTTTCAGTCGGGAACAGGGCTTCGTTTCGGAGGCCATTTCTTTTTAAGCAGGCCCGATCATACCGGGATGCCCGCGATGGACAATCTAGGCTCTCATCTGCTGGCGATACGGGCGTATGGAGTCCCCCAGTCCGCGGTGCAAGAGATTCGCTGCGGCTACGAGCAGCCAGATGAGCGTTGTGTTTGGCTGGAGCGACGAAACACCCGCGTGGCATTCATCGATCTTCTGGCCCACCAGGAGCCCATCATTCAACGCTTCATCGCCAAAGTGGAAGCCTCGCTCGATGGACGAGACTTCCCTCTTAATCTGGAATTTGCGTTGCGCGTTTCAAATGACACTCAGTCTCTCCGCTGAGAACCGGCGTCAAGGGGCAATGGAAATGCTACCGATGCGAATGCTTCTTGGTTTTCTCCACGGGCTCGCTCGCAGTTTGGACTCGAGATGCTCCCAAAGAGTTCCTCGCGGTCTTGCTCATCTGCAAGCGCCGGTCATTGCGCGGCTCTCGCCAGTTCACTTGGGGCAGCATGAGCGAGCCGTCCGCCCGGTCGCGGTACTTGACCGCGATGTTCATCAGCGAGTCCAGCAAGGAATCGGAAAGCAGATGCGGCTTCAAGCCCAGATCGATCAGCTTCGAGTGCTTGGCGTTGTAGTAATGCTCCTCGGCTTCAACGCGCGGATCCTGCAGGTGGTCGATCTCAACGTTTAGGCCGAGCTTTTTGCCCGCAGCCACCGTCATCTTCGCGAGGTCACGCACTGAGAACTGCTCGGTGAACTGGTTATAGACTCGGCATTCTCCGCGAGCTGCCGGATTTTCACAGGCGATCTCGATGCAGCGCACCGTGTCGCGAATATCCAAAAATCCTCGCGTCTGGCCACCCTTGCCGTAAACGGTCAGCGGCTGCCCGATTGCTGCTTGAATGCAGAAGCGGTTCAGCACCGTGCCAAATACATCGTCGTAGTCGAAGCGGTTGATGAGCGCCTCGTCCATGGACGTCTCGTCGGTCATCGTGCCGTATACCACACCTTGGTTGAGGTCCGTCGCACGCAACCCCCAAATCTTGCAGCTGAACATGATGTTGTGGCTGTCGTGCACTTTCGAGAGGTGATAGAAAGAGCCTGGCTGCTTCGGAAACGGCAGGATGTCTTTCCGCCCGTTGTGCTCAATGGTGATGTAACCTTCCTCGATGTCGATGTTCGGCGTGCCGTACTCCCCCATCGTTCCGAGCTTGACCAGGTGACAGTCGGGCCGGTACTCGCGCAGCGCAAACAATAGATTCAGCGTGCCCACCACGTTATTGACCTGTGTAAAGACGGCGTGGCTGCGATCGATCATTGAGTAGGGAGCGGAGCGCTGCTCGGCGAAGTGCACAACCGCGTCAGGCTCGAACGCGCGCAGCGTCGAAGCTAGAAACTCGTAGTCGCAAACATCCCCGTAGAAAGACTCAATGGTCTTGCCGCTCACCGCTTGCCAAACGCGCAGGCGGTCGGAGAGCGGGCGAATGGGAGTCAGAGTCTGGGCATTGAGTTCATGGTCCCAAAGACGGCGGACAAAATTGTCAACGATGGCGACGGAATGCCCTTGTTTCGATAAATACAAAGCGGTTGCCCATCCACAGTAGCCGTCCCCTCCAAGCACAGCAATCTTCATCGTTCCTCCTTAGGAAGTCCCCGTGGGTCAATTTGATCGCGTGGCGCGGCGCAGTTCTCTTGCGCCAGCCTGAGCTGGATAACTAGGCTACCTGGGAGCGCCCAACTGCATTCTCCGCCGTCTATGTCTCCGTACAGTATACGTGATTTGAGCCAGAATACGTCCTCTTGTCCTCTGAAAACTATGATGAATGACCGCCCTAGTTAGATGCAGCAAACTCTCCTCTTTCTACAATCAAGCCAAGGCCAGGGCAAACCGCGAAACAAGGAGTTGGCCAAAACGCCATCTCGGAGCGGAAAACGATGCGACCGAGATGAATAGCTCCCGCAAGGAGCAGGACCGCTAGGTGGAGATACCTGTTTTTTCCTGTATCCAAGAAGCCGGTGCCGGAGACGGCCCAGCCTGAATTCGCCATTTTTTCATCCACAGGAAAAGCAGCAGCAGACCCCACAAGTGGTAGCCGATGTTCACCCGGCGCCCCAGGTGCAGGCGCACCAACTCCTGGATCATGCCCGACCTGAACAGCGCTTTATTCTCCCGAAGCCCTTCTTGCATTGCATCGAGCAGAAGGTCGCGCAACGGACCGCGGAGCCATTGGTGTGCCGGAATGTCGAAGCCAACCTTCTTCCGCCGCAGGATCATCTCGGGAAGCCTGCTGTTCATCAATTGCTTTAGAACTATTTTCTGACGCGAGCCCTCGATCTTCAAAGAGGGCGGCAAAGTCGCAGCAAATTCCACGATGCGATGATCCAGAAACGGCGGCCGCACTTCCAGCGAATGCGCCATGCTCATGCGGTCGACTTTATTCAAAATGTCGTCTGGCAGAAAATACTTTTGGTCCCACCAAAGATAGGGAGACACTCCGTCATGCGCCGCCGGTGAATTGCCTAGCTCGCCAAGAACGTTATCAAGAGAATTTGGCAGGGGAACCGAGGAAAGAGAGCGCACTTCGGCCCCGGAAAAAGTTCCGTTCCAATAAACGTGTGCCTGTTCCGGAGACAAGAGACTACCCTCCAGGAACCGCTTCGCCATATATTCTCGGCTGATCTTGTCGTCTGACACAGGCCAAAACCGAGCGAGTCCAAGGCCCGCGCGAAGCGACCACTTCGGCAACCGCCGCATCGGCCGCGCTAGCTGATTCGCTCGATACGTGAGGTAGCCGCCAAAAAGTTCGTCGGCGCCTTCCCCGCTCAGCGCGACGGTCACCATCGTCCGGCTCATCTTCGAGAGGAACCAAACCGGCAAAGCTCCGGCATCCGAACTGGGCTCGTCGGAGTAGTAAGCAAACTCCTCGATTGCGCCGCGCAGATCAGCCCCGGGATTCAGATCGAATTCCTGATGATCCGTGCCGTACTGCTTCGCGGCGCTCCGGACGTACACTGTTTCGTCAAAACTTCTTCCCAGAAAAGAGACAGAGAGCGTCTTTATGGGCCTCGACGAAGCAGTCGCGGCATAGTGCAAGACTGTCGAAGAATCGATGCCGCCGCTCAGCCACAGCCCAAGAGGCACGTCGGAAAGCAAATGCTCGCGAACGGATTGCTGCAAAAGCGAGTCGAGTTCCTCACACGCGGAGTCGAGCGAGCGTTCGCGAATCGGACCCGCCGGCAAACTCCAATAAGACTCGACGCGCACTTTTCCATCGAGCCATTCGAGCCACTGTCCCGGAGGCAGCTTCTCGATTCCTTCCACCAGGGTCCACGGGCAAGGAACATAGTTGAGCGACAGGTAGCAATCGAGACCCGCGAGACTCAAGCGCCGCTCGAATTCAGGATGAACGAAAATGGTCTTAAGTTCAGAACCGAACAAGAGATCTTCTCCGCGCCGCGCGATGTACAGCGGCTTGATACCCATGCGGTCGCGCGCCAGAACGAGCCGGCGCGACGATTTGCTCCACAACGCGATCGCGAACATGCCCCGCAAACGCGAAAGACATTCCGTGTCCCATTCGACAAATGCGTGCAGCACTGTCTCTGTATCGGAATGCGAGTGAAACCGGTGCCCCAGCTTCAGGAGCTCGCCGCGCACCTCGAGGTGATTGTAAACTTCCCCGTTGAAGACAATCGCGGTGTCGCCATCATCGGTAACGATGGGCTGGTCTCCGCCCTGGAGATCAATGATTTTCAGGCGCGTCGCGCCCATCGAAACTACGCTGGAACGAAACACTCCGCTCTGGTCAGGCCCGCGATGTGCCAGAGTCGCAGTGGCACGTTCAATGCGCTCAGGTTCGGGCGCCCAATTTTTATGTGTAAAGCCGGCTATCCCGCACAAATTCGAGCACCTTTCGCCCGCCGGCGAAATCACCCGGCGACTCAGCCAACGCTTTCGCGGCGGCTCGTCTCGCAGAACCGCACCCTGGCAGGATACATCCCTTATCCCAACGCAACCAGCGCTACTCCCGCGCACACCAGCACGACGCCCGTCCAGCGCGCAGCACTCACCTCTTCGCCCAAAATATATTTCGCCCCAAACGTTCCGACCACGTAGCTCAGAGCCGACGCGGGAATCACAAAGCTGATCGGCTCCCACGAGAGCAGCAGCAGCAGCGCATAAAACGATAGCGCCATCAACGGCACGCCTGCCCAAAACCAGCCGTTGCGCAGAGCTCTGCCGAGAAATCGCAAAAGCTCCTTAGGCCGCAAGCGTTCCGGTTCGCCCGTCACCTTCATCCCGCGCGTGATAGCAATCTCTCCGCCAGTGCTCCCAAATATGAGGAAGGAAAGAAACACGGCGACGTGCATCATGCCAGCACCTCTCGGGTCACCGCGGTTGTGCGCGGCTTCGTTTGCCCGACGAGCAGCACCCCCACGCAAATCAAAGCCACCCCAACCCACCGCCGAGGCGAAACCGCTTCGTGCAGAAACACCACCGCAAAAAAGGTGAGCAAGGCGTAGCCAAACGCCCCCGCAGGCATCACGTAACTGTAGTCCGCCCAGCTCAAGACCGTCATGTAGCTGAGCATGAATCCGCAAAGAAAAAATATGCCGACCCACAACGTTCCGCTGGTCACCGTCATCCTGAAGGCGTGCAGAAGCCCCGGCGCAGACAGCTCCACGCGCCCAATCCGCAGCATGGCGCGTTTCAACATCAAGTCACCGGCGTTGGCGCAAACCACCATCGCGCACACCATGACCAGAGTCTTGATCCGCAGTCTTCCCTGTGTTGCCATTTTGTCTAAAGTGTTAATCGTTCCCGGACGCCGAAGGCGTCTCCGGCACGGAAATCATGGGCTTCGGCGCGTCGCCGCCCTGCCGTACCCACTTCAAACGTTCGGCGCGCAGCTTCAGAAAGCTCGTAGCTTCCTCATAGAGCCGCTTGCGCTCGTGCCCGTCCCACAAGGCTTCCTTCACGATGCGCCACGCCACACGTGGCCGGAAGTAGTACTCATCATAAAAACGGTTCACGCCGCCCATCATCTCGGCCTTCGAAAGATGCGGATACTCGATGTGCGGCAGCTGGTGTCCGCCGGAATCCGCGAGCGCTTCCACCTTCAGGAAGCCTTCCTTGGCCATCGAATCATACAGCTCGGTCCCAGGCATGGCATGGGCCAGCGAAACTTGTATGGTCTCGCAATCCAGTTCCTTGGCGAAATCAATCGTCTTGTTGATGGTCTCTTTCGTCTCGCCCGGCAATCCGATAATAAAATCGCCGTGCACCTTGATTCCCACCTTCTTGCAGTTCTTCATGAACTCGCGCGCCATCTCTACGGTCGCGCCTTTTTTGATGTTTTTCAGAATCTGCGGATCGCCAGATTCGAATCCAACGATGAATAGCCGCGCGCCACCATCCGCCATGGCCCTCAACTCTTCATACTTGCTATGGCACCGCGCCGTGCAAGACCACTGGAATTTCAGCGGCTTGAATTTTTGGCTCAGCTCGATAGCTCGGTCTTTTCGAATATTGAAGGTATCGTCGTCGAAGAAAATCTCTTTCATCTGCGGGAAATACTCGAGCGTGTTTTTCACTTCCTGGACGACGTTGTCCACGGACCTCGTCCGCCAGGCGTGACCCGAGACCGTCTGCGGCCACATGCAGAACGTGCAGAGCGCCGGGCATCCCCGCGTCGTATAGAACGACACGAACGGATGCAGCAAAAACGGCACGTTGTATTTTTCAATCGTCAAATCACGCTTATAGGTGTCCGTCGCAAACGGCAAGGCATCCAATTCCGCGGTGTGCAGCTGAGGCCGCGGCGCGTTGTGGACCACCTTGCCTTCCTTGCGGTAGCTCACGCCCATGATCTGCTCGATTGGTTTCCCGTGTGCGTACTCCGCCACGGAGTGATCAAATTCTCCGCGCGTTACAAAATCAATGTCCTCGCTCGCCGTCAGCGTCTCGTCCGGCTTGATGTGCCCGTGCGGCCCGACGAACGCAATTTTCAGTCCAGGATTGCTTTCCTTGATCTTCCGGATCAGCTTCACGTCGCTCGCGAACCCGACGGTGGACGTGTACAAAACCAGAAATTCGTAGTCCTTCGAGATCTCGATCGTTTGCTGCCAGTTCACCTTGTGTGGCGAAGCGTCTAGCAAGCGGCTTCCGGGAATTAGTCCAGCGGGGTAGGACAGCCACACCGGGTACCAGTACGATTCAATCTCGCGCGTCGCGGGCCACCGCGAGCTAGCTCCGCCATCAAAATTCTCAAAACTCGGCGGGTTCATCAACAGCGTTTTCATGACATCCGGCATTCTTCACCCTCAGTTTCTTCGAATACAGTCTCGAATCTGCAAGATTCTTCCGTTTTGCGCGCGGACTGCTTCCGGGGCCGCGCCTGCGGCTGGCCCAGAACTACTCTCATATCTAGATAACAGTTTACCATCAAATGGGTCGTAAGAGCCCGACACTTCAGGCCGGGGAGGCCGGGCCGGGATATAAGGCTTGCGTTTCTCGTGGTTTGTCATTAATTCTGCGCGTCCTGAAACATGGACCTAGGGCCGGATAAGCCCAATGTGAAGCCTGTGGAGATGCGGCGCAGTGAGGCTGATCTGTGAAGCAGGAACCCTCCGAAGCGTCCATGCCAAACTGCCATGGCGCCGTAGGAATCCACGCCATTAATGGCGTGGAGGACGTCAAATTTCCATTCGCCAAGGCTCTGACCGGCCCATTCCCCCGTGGCCAGCCGAACGCCTCAGCGGCATCAAGGCTCGGTGCCCACGCATAACCTTCAAAGATTCCTAGCGGGCGGCCCGCGACGTTCCTTCCGTGCCAAGCACCTCCGATGTTGCCGCTGATAGCTCGTCCCAGATTCGTGGAATCCACTCGAGATGTTCCGGTTTCATCAGCACCGAGCGCAAGCAAGTCATCGTTTCGCGATCGCGCTCGATCGCGCCCAGATTCGCGCCCCAAAAGACTACGGGCATCTCCGCCACCGCGAGATGCAAATTCCGCTTCGCCGCAACATCGAAAATCCTGCGGGAAAGTGTGGATACCTCGCTGACACTCTTTGCACGCGGAGCAAAGATCACGATGTCCAGCTCCGGCCGAAACGCCGCAGCGAATCGCCCATCCTTCACAATGTTTTCGTAAAAAATCAGCGCTGCCGCCCGGCCGCGTTCCAACCCGCGCGCGAATTCCCCGCCCCGCGCCAGCGGCAAAAGTTTTTGCGTCGTCCACAGCGCAGCCGCCGCGGCGCCCGGCCGGGAGCACTCCAAACTGATCTCGCCCAAGTGCAGCTCCGCGGAACTGAAATAGGTGTACGGAGAATCGTGTTTGTAGAACCGGCCCTCAGACGGATCGCGAAACAACACGCAGCCGCAACCGTAAGGTTGCAATCCATGCTTGTGAGGATCGATGACGATCGAGTCCGCCTCCCCGATCCGCGCAAAGCTCCGCGCGGCTTCCTCTCCTAAATTCTCCGCCAGTCGAAAATAGCCGCCGTAAGCGGCGTCCGCGTGAATCCGAAGAACGTGCTTCGCGCGCAACGCGAGAATCTCCGGCAGTGGATCGACGGAGCCCGTTGCCGTTGTGCCCATCGTTGCGACTACCGTACCCACGTCCCCGCCTGCCACGCACCTTGCCAAGGCGTTCACGTCCATCCGACCGCGCGCATCACAAGGCACGGACTCGAATTGCAATTGCAACACCGCACTGATCCGTTTGTGCGTATAGTGCGCCTGCTTGCTGGCCAGAATCTTCTTTCCCGGATGCATCTTTGAAGCCACCCAAAGCGCTTCGAGATTCGCCATCGTCCCGCCGCCGCATAAGTGCCCGAGAAACTCTTTCCAGCCAAACATTGCGGCAATTTCCGCAACCGCTTCCTTCTCCATCTCTGACGTTGCGCGCCCACCGTCGAGCGCGTGATTGTTGGGATTGATCCACATCGCTAGCGCATAAGCCAGACGCGCCACAGGATGTGGCGGCTTAAGCATCTGCCCCGCATACAAAGGGTGAAAGTAGGGATAATTGTCGTGCAACCGCTCAGCGGTCGCCGCCAACGCTTCGGCAATCCGCTCGATGCCCGGCGCCTTCGAACGAAACGCAGGCAATCCCGCAAATCCGGCATCCAGCTTTTTGACTGCCTCTAAAAACGCATCCAGACTCTTCTGTTCGAGGTGCACAGTCACCCGTCGCAAGCCAGCATTCACCACTCCATACCCACTAGCCCGCCACTCGCTTTTTCACTGCCACACCTTATCCAACTGCCCCGCAGTCCTCAACAAATCGAGCTGCGCCTGCTGCCGCTCGAAATTCGCATCCAGAAAAGCCATCCACTTGTCATTCTCTTCCAGCCGCGCTCTCTCCACCTCGCGCAGATTCACTTTCCCTTCGTTGTACTGTGTCTCGAGCACGCCGATATTTTGCTGCGCCAGCTGCAGTTCGAGCCGCGCCACTTCCTTCGCCGCATCCCGTTCCCGCAAATGCAGCGTTTTCTGGCGCACTTCAGCGCTCACTTGCGTCTTCTTCGTCGCTAGAGTCGCCTGCGACGTCTCCAGATTGATCTGTGCCAGTCCAATAGCTTCCCTCGTTCTTGCGCTGAAGAGCGGCACTTGCACTTGTACGCCTGCGTTAAAATTGTTCCTCTGGAACTTCTTGTAAAACTCACTGTAATTGTTGAAGTTCGCCAGCAAACTATAGGTGCTGACCGCCTCCAGCGTCGGAAAATATCCCCGCTTCTCGCCCTTCAACCGGAACTCTTTGGCCCGCACGTCGGACTCGGCCAGCAAAAGCCCCGCGTTGTTGTGCATCGTCATGGCCACAAGATTTGCGCCTTCCTGTTCCGCTTCGCCGGGCAATTCCTCCGGCGTGACCTCAATGGCCTGCTCTTGCCCCAGCCCAATCTGCTCTCTCAAGAAAACTTCCAGCTGGTCTTCGCGCCCCTCGAGCTGCAGAATTCTTTGTGTGACTTGCGCTTTCGTCAGCTGCGCCTTGGTCACTTCCACCGGCAATTCGTATCCTTCTCCCTGTCGCTCCAGGGTCACGTGCAAAATCTTATCCGCGCTCTCCTGCTCTCCCCGCAAAAGTGCCTGCGAATGCCGAACCTTGGCCAGCTCCAAATATGCCATCGCCGTCCGCGCGATCACGCTGTTCTTCACATCCTCCAGCACAATCTTCTGTGACCGGGCCTGCTCCTCCAGCTCTTTTCCCTGTCCCCGTAGCGGCTCGTTAAAAACCTGCTCCGTGTACGTAAGGCTGAAGACCGATGGCGCACGCCCTCCCGGTGTCTCCGGAATCCCGTACGTGTACCCCGCACCCGACCCGGCGTATACGCTCGGCAAAAACTCCGCTTTGCTGACCTGCGATGCGTGCGTCGCAAGGCTGGCCTGCAATTTCGCGACTTGGATGTCCTTGCTGTTCCTAAGCGCCATCTCGATCGCCCTCTTCAGCGTTAGCGCCACAGGCGCTCCCTGTTGCTGCTCTCCCGCGGCCCTTCCCGTAGGTTGCGCCACAACTTGTTCACGCGGTGCTTCGAGCACAGCCGCGGTCTGGGCACTCGCCGTCGCACCCAAGAGCAAAGCTTCCAATGGCAAGGCCAGCGTCGCGCCACGCACCAACCCCATAATTTTCAGCATTCTCCCGCTCCTTCGTCCGATCCCCGCTCTGGCCCCGAACTCGCCCTCGTCCCTCAGATGTGTTCCAAAAAAAAACCAAATCCCCCTCGGCATAAAACTCTATAGAGGCGGGGCACTTCGGCCGCCCGGCCGGCCCATGCCCTGGCACGAAATGAGCCGGACACGACTCTAGCCAGCCCGCTTTATTCATACCGCAACGACTCAATCGGCTGCAGCTTAGCCGCCTGGTTCGCCGGCAAATATCCAAAAAAAAGTCCCGTCGAACACGACACCACAAACGCCAGCACCACGCTCATCGTCGACACCGGCACGCGCAAGTTTCCCGGCAAAAAAAACTGAACGATCACCGGCACGAGCAAGCCGATCAGAATCCCCACCACCGCACCGCCCCCGCTGATCAAAAACGCTTCCGTCAAAAACTGATACATGATCTCCTTGCGCGCCGCCCCAATAGCCTTTCGAATCCCGATCTCCCGCGTCCGCTCCGTCACCGTCACAAGCATGATGTTCATAATCCCCACCCCGCTGATGAGCAGCGCGATGAACGCAATCACGATCAACACAATCGTCAACGCCAGCGAAATATCCCTCGCCGCTTTCAGAATCGCCGTCAGCGTCTGCACGTTATACTCGGCCGCGCTGGGGTGCCGGCTGTGCAGCAACCGCGTCACTTGCCGCTCCACGCTCGGAACGTCCTCTGGCGTGGCCGCCTGCACATCCAGCACTTTCAATGTATTCACGCCCGTGTAGTACTTGATCAATCCAAATGGGATCAGAACCGATTCCGCCTGAATGTCGGAGAGCCCGAAAGTTTCTACGCGCTCCTTGAAAACTCCGATGATCGTGAAGATGAGCTCACCCACGTGCAAATCGCGCCCCACCGGATTGTCTTGTCCGAAAAGCCTCTTCGCCAGCTGCGGCGTGATCACGCACATCTTGCTCCGCATTTCCATATCCACGGAATCGAGATAACGCCCGCGCAAGACGAGCAGCCGGCGCATCTCCCGGTATCCGGGCGTCACACCGATCAACGTAACTGGCCGCACCACGCCCTGGGCCACGACGGACAATTGCAAGTCGCTTATTCCGGACACTTGCGTAACTTCGAGGATGGTGTCCTTCACCGCCCGCAGATCCTCCATGGTTATTTCGTAGCTGAGCGGCTGAGCCTTCTCCGAACTTCTCACCAGCTCCACCCACACCAGGTTCGACCCCACCGCTTCAATTTGTGAAATGACAAATTTCCGGCTCGTCAGCGCCACCGTAACCACCAGCACGATCGATGCGCTTCCAATAATCACGCCCAGCGAGGTCAGCATCGCGCGCAACTTGTTGGCCCGCAGCGCATCAATCGATACCGACAGCGTTTCTTTCAAATCCATCATGAAGGTTTACTCGTCTACGTCCGCAGAAGCTGTGCGGCAGAAACCATGAACCGGGCAGTTCCCGGCTCTTCTTCACTTTTTCTCGACCCGCTTGAGCGACTCGCGTGCGCTTTTGTTTTTCGGTTCCAGCTGCAGCGCCACCTGATATTCCTTTACCGCCGATTCCTTCTCGCCCTTGTTTTCATGCAAGCGGCCCAGCCACTCGTGCGCCACTGCATATCGCGGATAGCCCGTACGCTTTGGCGCCTTCTGCAAATATTCCCGCAACAACCGCTCGGCTTCTTCCTGCCTTTCGTTCTTCAGGACGAAACCTACGGCCCGGTAAAACATGCCACGCGGGTCCGCTGCGGTCACCGTGGTTCCAAGATCGGCAACCTCCATCAACCGTTCCGCCTGGCCGCGCCTCACGGCGTAATCGCCAATGTCGAAAATGAGTTCCGCTGACTTCGGATGACTCTCCAGCGCCAGCTGGAACTCCACATCGGCATCCGCGAAGTCTTTTTTCTGGCGCCGGCAATTCCCCAGCGCGTAATGCCACTCCGCCGCATCCATGGACTCGAGTTTCGCGATCTCCGGCTTGGCTTTCTCCTCCCCGCCTCCCACCAGGCCGGGAGCGGCACAATCGAATTCGATCAGCGCCTGCCGCGCTGCAAAATTCTTTTCATCCAGCTGCACGGCAATCTCAAATTCCCGGTGCGTCTTCCTCGCCAGTCCGGGAGCCGTAAACAGCGAGGCGTGATCCGCCTTCTCACCGTAGGCCCTCCCAAGCCATTCGTGAAAAACCGAACTCTGCGGATCGATGGCCACCGCTTTTTCAGCACTGGTGATGGCCGCATCCCGTTCCTGCAATTCCAAATAGGATTTTGTCAGCAGCAACTGTATGTCGCCGTTCTGCGGCTCTTTCGCCGCCGCCGCCTGCAACTCCAGCACGGCCTTCGCGTAATCGCCGTTCTCATAAGCCCGTCGTCCGGCTTCGAGCGCCTCGCCCTGCTTGACCGTCGCCGAAATGCTCGCCGTTCCCGCCAGCAGCACGGGCAGCATCACCCAATATTTTGCCTGCCTGCTTATGCCCATCCCCCGTCTAAGCCGCATTCGTATTCACAACCTGGACGGCCATCCCGTCGTGCAAATCCGTATCTCCCGGCAGCGCGACCATTTCCCCTTCCTGCAAACCGCCCATGACCTCGTAGCTTGTCGCGTCCGCGATTCCCACTAGAATCTCCCGCTTCTCCAGCCTCGATTTCCCAACGCCCAGTTCGTTTTTCTTCACCACAAACACATACCGGTGCCCGCCCTCCGACGCCACCGCGCCTCGTGGCACCGCGAGCACATTCAAGCGCTCCTTCGAATTGATGCGCACATTCACGTTAATGTTCGGCAGAAGCTCCAGCTGGTCATTACTGACCGCACACAAAAGTTCTCCCACGCTCCGCGTTAAATGCGGAACCACTTGCTTGGGAATAATCTCTGTTTTCCCCATCCAGCTTCTGTTCGGCAACGCATCCCAGGTGATAATCACCGGCTCGTTCGCTTCCAGTCCGCCAAGATCAGGCTCGTCAATAAACGCCCTCACCCGCACCTTATGCAAATCCGCCAGCTCCGCCAGCAAGTCGCCCAATTTCACGAAGTCGCCCGCTCTCACCGGCAGCGAATACAGCGTCCCATCCGCCGGCGCCGCAATTCTCCCGTTGTTCACTTTGTCTTCGAGCGCCGCCATCTCGCTCAAAGTCTGCTGCACTTGCAACTCTCCGCGCTCCGCATCCAGCCTAGCCTGCCGGTCAAACTCCTGCTTCACCGCCAGCAATCGCGTGACCTCTGCTTTCGCGTTCGCCAGCGCCTGGTCGTTTGCGGCAAGGTCCTCTTTCGTCGCCGCTTGTCCCGCCGACAGCCTCTCGAGCGAATCATGATTCCGTTGCAAACGGTCGCGCTCCCCCTCTGCTTTCGACAAATCGCCCGCCACCTTGGCAGCCTCAGCGGCCTTACCGCCCGCTCTCGCGGCCCGCAAATCGTCCTGCGCCCGCAAGAGTTTTGAACGCGTATCCGCCAGTTGCGCCGACACTTCCTTAACGTTCAGCTCCAGCAAGAGTTGCCCCTTCTTCACCGTCTGCCCCTCGGTTACGTAAATCTTTTCGACAAAGGTGTCCAGCAGCGCCCTCATCACATACGGAGAAATCGGCTCCACTTTCCCGTTGCTGGTGATCGACGACACCAGGTTTTCCCGCGTAGGCGTCATTGCAGAGATTTTCGCCGCCGGCTTCCTCCCACTTAGCCAAACCAAAACCGGTGCGGCTGCGCCGGCCAGCAGCAGCAAAATCACAATCCGGTTTCGCAGCCTGCGATCCATGTTCTCCTATCCGAAACAGTTCCCGACTAACCACCCAGCAACACACACAAGGCCTAACGCCCTATTGCCTTCTTCAAATCTTGTCCGTGGCTTGCTGCCCTACGTCTGGAGTGCCCCGAAGTGTCTCATTCTAACAATAGCCAAGCCGCTTTCTCCATCTTGGTTCCAGGCAAGTGCCTCATCTCCAATTCAATACAGATGCTTCTCCCACCCCGCAGGATGCGTACCGGGCCCGCTAAACTCTACCCCCGGATGGTGTTACACATCTCGCCATCTGAACACCATCGGCCGCCGCGTTCCAGTCACGAGTCCCTAATCGCCTTTTCCGACATGCTTTACGCTCGAACGAAATTTTTCCCCTTCCCCATCCGTAGTAGACTCAGAAGCCTTACTGCACTGTGGTTTGACCGCCGCAAGCGAGGGGTCCGTCCATGATTGATGCTCGAAGCTTGTCCAAGCGCTTCCAGGACAAGAAGCGCGGTGAAATCCGCGCCGTCGATAACGTCAGCTTTCAGTGCCAACCCGGCAAAATCTACGGCCTGCTAGGCGCCAACGGCGCCGGCAAAACCACCACGCTCCGCATGCTAGCTACCATTCTCGAGCCCACCGACGGCACCGCCACCGTCTGCGGCTATGACGTCGTCGAGCACCCCGAAAAAGTTCGCGCCAACGTCGGCTTCCTCTCCACCGCCACGGCCCTCTATCGTCGCCTCACCGCTCAGGAATTCGTCGAATATTTCGGTCGCCTCAACGGCCTCGACGAAGCAACTCTCAAAAAACGCGTCGACATCATCTTCGATCGCCTCGACATGAACGGTTTCCGTGACCGCCGCTGCGACAAACTCTCCACCGGCATGATGCAGAAAACCTCCATCGCCCGCACTCTCGTCCACGATCCTCCCGTCATGATCTTCGATGAGCCCACCAACGGCCTCGACATCATGACCGCCCGCACCATCACGTCCTTCATCCGCGAATGCCGCAACAACGGCAAGACCGTCATCTTCTCCACCCACATCATGAGCGAAGTCGAGAAGCTCTGCGACACCATCGGCATCATCCAATCCGGCAAACTCCTCGTCGAAGGCAGCCTCGCTCAGCTCCGCGACAAATACGCCGAACACGAACTCGAGGAAATCTTCGTCAAAGTCGTCACACCCCACTACGCCGCCGAGGAGAAAAACTGACATGTCCCTGCGCAACGTCGGCATCGTCTATCGCAAAGAACTCACCGAAGCCATTCGCGACAGGCGCACCGTCATCTCCACAATTCTCGTGCCTCTTTTGCTCTTCCCTGTTCTCAGCGTCGGCTTTGGTTCTCTGGCGGTCATGCTCGTCGGCAAAGCCAAGGAAGAGGTCCCCAAAGTCATGCTCCGCGGCGGCGAAGATTCTCCTGACGTTGTTCGAGGCCTAAGGAAGCTCGACAAAATCGAAATTGTTCCCGAAACACCCGACTGGAGAGACCAGATCATCAACAAGGAAGTCCGCGCCGCCGTCGAAATTCCCCCTGGTTTTCAGGCCGACGTCGCTCAACAAAAACAAGATACCGTCAATATCTATGACTACGAAGGCGAACTGAAGTCCGAATTTGCCACTGACAAAGTCGAAAAGTACTTGAAGGACTACAGCGACACTGTAGTCAAGGACCGTCTCGCGGCAAAAAACCTGCCAGTCGGCGTGCTGAAGCCTTTCGAATTGAAGCGTGAAAACGTCGCCCCGCCCGAAAAAGTCAGCGGCGCCGCGTTCGGCGGCATCATCGGCTATATGGTCATACTTCTCTGCATGACCGGCGCGATGTACCCCGCCATGGACCTGACCGCAGGTGAAAAAGAACGCGGCACCATGGAGACCATTCTTTCCAGCCCCATCTCTCGCACCCATCTTGTTCTAGGTAAATTCTTTTTGATCTTGACGGCCGCTCTTGGCACCGCCGCTCTTTCTGTCCTGTCCATGGGCGTCTCGTTCTCGGTTTTGAGTCACTACACCGGACAAACGGCGGGTGGGCGCGCCGCAGCCGCCGGCTTCCTTCTTCATCTTGGCCCCAAAACAGTTATTTCCGTCTTCATCATGGCTCTCCCAATCGCCGTTCTTTTCTCCTCCGTCCTCATGACCATCGCCCTCTTTGCCAAAACCTATAAAGAGGCCCAGAGCTATCTGACACCGATGACCTTTATCGTCATCATCCCCGCTATCGCATCCATGCTCCCCGGTGTTGAACTGACTTCCAAGCTCTCCCTCATCCCGATTCTCAGCACCAGCCTTCTCTGCAAAGAGCTTGTCGCCGGTACCTATCACTGGAATCTAATTGCCATCATCTTCTCGTCCACGTGCGTCTACGCCGCCGTCGCGCTCTTCATCGCGATAAAAATGTTCCAACGCGAATCCGTCCTCTTCCGCTCCTAACCTCTTCCCTTCGTAGGGGCGCAATTCATTGCGACCCATTTCGGCAAGACTGTCCCGCTGGGTTCCGGCCCGGTTTTTAGAAAACCTACCGTTACGCTTTCGTCTTATCTCTAGCCGTTTTGCTCCTCTCCGGTGTCCAACAAAGGAGGCCTTCCGACCGCACATGCGATTCACGACTCCCCAATGGCGTCCCAGCGGAGCGAAGCGCCGCTCTCCTTTGCGCAGCGCCATCGACGTCTCCGGCTTCGCCAGCATCATGTTCGCCCTGCTGTTCGTGCATATGGGATTGCTACTACCGGCCCACAGTCCGATGCGCTCTCTGGCTGCAGACCTGCCAATAACCTTCCATGCCACCCTAAAACCCGCCGCGCTCCGCGAGGACGCCATGACCCTTGTCATCACCCGCGACGGCATGCTCTACTTTCGCAACATCAAAATTCCCCCAAAAGACCTGGCAGACGCCATCCGCGTGGCTTTGCGTAGTGGCTGCGAAAAGAACTTCTACATCAACGCCGACGCCCGCGCAAATTATGCCGACGTCAAAGCCGTGCTCGACCGCATTCGCGACTCCGGTATTACAAGCGTTACATTCCTCACGGAACGCTACCAACCCTAAAGCGCAATCTCTCTTCTCTGTCGACCTCTCGCTTTTCGACCTCCGCGTTCTTAGCGGCGATGGCCACGCGCTTCCTTGCTCGCTCCACGTGCGCCGGCTCTCCCACATTCCACAAATACATCGCCGCATAGGCCCGCCACGGCCTCCACGCCTGTGAACGCTCATCCAACTCCCGCACATTCCCCAACGCCAGGGCTGCGCACCAGCCCCAAGTCCCCCGTCGGCAGCGCATCCGGCTCACCCAGCGCCCGCATCGCCACATACTGCGCCGTCCATTTCCCAATCCCCGGAATCTCGCACAGCCCCTTCATGAAGTCTTCGGCTTGCACATTGCCAACAAAACGAATCTGCCCGTCGCGCACCGCCCGTGCGAAAGCGCGAATCGTCTCCGCCTGCGCCGCAGGCAAGCCGATGCTCGTAAGCATCGCTTCTGCCAAACAACTGTTGGTCGACGGTTCCTGCCCACTCTCCCATTTTGCTCAACATCAAGGAGTTCTGGCAGTGCCTCGTGCTAAAGAAGATGGCAGTCGTCGGTTCTGGTCCCATGAGGCAAGCTGGATTCGGCCCCGCAATTCAGAAAAAGCAACACTTGCTGCGGTCATCCGCTCCGCTCGTTTTCGGCAGGCACGGTTCGATTTAAGTACGCTCCGTGGCCGCCAATTACCTCGCATGAGGAACGCGGTCGCAGGGACTCACCTAGAGAAAGTTCGTTACGAGGTTTTACGAAGCCGTGTGGTTGGACCGGGATTTCCTTTCCGGGTTGAAAAATTACATATTAGCTATATTATTCAGGAGATAACTTGATGATATCTTCACAAATGCTTCGAAGGCTAGTTTTTCCAACGGTGACGGTACTCTTGCTGGCTCTGAGCGCAAAAACGCTGATTGCTGGCGGCGTCGACCCACTTGACGGGGTAAAAGACTTTCACGCCATAGGTGCGGGACCAGCGCTCATTCTCTCGGGCTGCTCTACAGCGAGCGGCACGCTTCGAGGCGAGCCCATAGGGAATGCCCAGTACACCCTGGCCCTTAATTGCGGCACAAGCTCAGCTGCGGCGGGAGCTTGTCCAGCTCCGGCGGCGGCGCCTCCAGCGGCCGCAGCTCCGGCCCCAGCTGCTGCGGCTGCAGCTCCACCGGGAGGGTGTCCGGCTCCGGCGGCAGGCACTCCAAGTCTTCAGATGGTCTCAGGAACGCTAACCCTCACCGAAGAAAATGGGAGCGTCTTGGTGATGAATGTGAGCCTAGTCAGCATGGATGGCCTTAACACTGCTTTTGGCACATATACGGCACCCAGCGCCGCTGGCAGCTCCGCGAATAAATTCCAGGGTGTTTCAGGAGCGGGCAGTCTGGTTTTTGGATTTGGAACGGCTTCCACGTTATCGACTCTTCACATTGATGGCGTGCTCGTCTTCCCAGACCCCGTCTAGGAGCGGGCGTGCTCTCAACACGTGAGCGTAACAATAAGGGGTGTTGGCTCGCGAAACGGCGGGCAGCCAAGATTCAGCGCTCACAAACCTAGCGATGTGCGGGAGGTTGGCTGGCCCACCCTTTCTGCGGCGTTCGCAGAAGGGATTCATTGGATAGGAACGAAGAAGAAAATTCTCGGCAGCTTCTGATTCACCGCTACAAGTTGGTGCGGATACGCACGCAAGTGAAAAACGAGTAGCAGCACGTGGCGAGGAATCAGGAGATCACGAAGAAGCGCAGGCTGTGGAGCAAAGCAGGCGAGAAGGTGCTCCGCGAGTTACCGCTGAAGCCATTGGGCAAGCCGGCGGAGAAAAGACCTGTTCAAGGTAAGCGCATTACAGGAGTGGATCTGACGCGGATCGACGGCGTCGATGGGATGGTCGCCCAAACGCTCGTAAGCGAAGTGGGACTGAACATGAGCCGATGGAAAACCGAAGCGCACTTCGCTTCGTGGCTGGGACTCTGCCCATCAGTGGAGACAGAGTGCTTGCACGAGGGACTCGGCATGTAGTCAACCGCGCGGCCACCGCACTGCGGCCCGGGGGCCTCGACCTTACTGCCGAAGCCAGACATATCTCGGCGCGCAGTACCGACGCTTGCGCACCAAGCTCGGTGCTCCCAAAGCCATCTAAAGGATTTGTAACAAACCAGACCGGGAGCATTCCGGACACTTTCCCCCGATTGCTCCCGAACCAACCCCCTCATTTCCTCGTATATCAGTAAAGACCATGCCCATGACGTTACGTCGCCGGATCATCCGTATCCTGCTGATCCTTCTCCTGTTACCCTCAATCCTCGCCGGGGTTGCAGGCTGGCTAGTCGCACCCGGCTTCCTTCATCCCGTTCGCCGCGAGCTTACCCCCGACCTAGTCCGCGAGGCTGACGCTTCCTTCGCCCACTCCGGCGGCCATCGCGAGGACTTCACCGTACGCGCTCCCGACGCCATCCTGCTTCGCGGCTGGATCGTACGCCCCGCGTACCCCAATGGTTGCTGGGTTCTTCTGTTCCACGGAGTCGCCGACAACCGCGTCGGCGTCATCGGCCAATCCGAATTCTTACTCCGCGCAGGCTACGGCGTCGTCATGATGGACGCTCGCGCCCACGGCGCGAGCGAAGGCCAACTCGCAACATACGGCTGGCTAGAGCGTAACGACACCCGCGCCATCCTCGACGCTCTCATCCTTTCCGAGGTCGGACGTTCGACCGATGAGCAGTTGAAGTCCGGAAAGAGGAGAATGGAACTCGCCACTGCAGCTGACCTGAAAAACCCCGTTCACTCGCCAGATCCGCGCCCAGGCGCGCCGCTTCACATCTTTGCGTTAGGCGAATCCATGGGCGCGGGCATCGCTCTGCAATCGGCCGGCATCGAACCGCGCATCGAAGGCGTCGTCGCCGAATCATCCTTCGCAACTCTCCGCGAGGCGTCCTACGATTACGCCGGTCTACGCCGTTCTCCTCTGCTTGGCAAAACGCTCTTCGCGCCCTTCAGCTGGATGCTGCTCTATCGCGGCGAAAACCTCACCGGCCTCCCCGTCGCCGAAGTTTCTCCCGAAAAAGCCGTCACGACACGCGCCTTTCCCGCCCTGCTAATCTGCGACGAAAAAGACGAAGCACTCCCCTGCCGCCACACAGAGCGTATCTACGCCGCCGCGCGCGGCCCCAAACAACTCTGGGAGGTCCCCGGAGCATTCCACACCGCCGCTCTCGGCTTCCAACCCGCCGAGTTCCAACGCCGCGTCCTGGAATTTTTCGCTAACGTTGCCCAGTCCAAGCCCGTCCAATAACCTGGCGGCCGGTAAGTCTCACGGGTGGCGGCATTCTTGCCTGTCAGGCTTTTACAGCCTAACTGACACAGAGGTGACCACGACTAGGCTCTGCCGTTAAGCGGAATCACGCGCACAAAAGGGCGCAGCGCCGGTCTTTTCTCCCCCGCGTGCTAAAATCATCAATTCATGTCGGACGCTCCCCTCATCTCGGTTCACGCCCTCTCCAAGCACTACCGCAGTTTCCGAAGGCGCGAAGGCATCCTCGGTGGCCTGGCGAATCTTTTTCATCGCGAATACCAAACCGTCAAAGCCGTAGAGAACATAAATTTTGAAATCGGCCGCGGAGAGATGGTCGGCTACATCGGCCCGAATGGTGCCGGCAAATCCACGACCATCAAAATGCTCACCGGCATACTGGTGCCGACCTCGGGCGAAATCTCCTCGAACGGTTTCGTCCCCTGGCGCCAGCGCGCGGCCTACGTAAAAACGATCGGCGTAGTCTTCGGCCAGCGCACGCAGCTCTGGTGGGACATCGCCGCCATAGAGTCTTTCAAGCTCCTCCGCCGCATCTACGACGTCTCACAGCGCGACTTCGACGAGCGCATGGAGCTCTTCAATCAAGTCCTTGGCCTAGCCGAGCTGCTCAACGTTCCCGTCCGCAAACTCTCGCTCGGCCAACGCATGCGCTGCGACCTTGCCGCCGCGCTCCTGCACAATCCGCCAATCCTTTTTCTAGACGAGCCCACCATCGGTCTCGACGTCGTCGCCAAGGATCACATTCGGCAATTCCTCCGCGCCATCAACCAGCGCTACAAGACGACCGTCCTGCTCACCACGCACGATCTCGACGACATCGAGGAACTTTGCCGCCGTATCATGATCATCGACCGCGGCACCGTCCTCTACGACGGCCCGCTCTCCCGCCTAAAAGAGCAGTTCCTGCGCACCAAGCAAATCAAATTCATTCTTCGCGACGGCGATCAAAGCGCCCGCCTCGCCGCTTTTGAACAAAATCTCCCCGCGCTAGCGCCGAATGGCAGCAGCGGCCCAGCCGCACTCGAACTCGAGCGCCTCGACGAAATGACCTGCCGCCTGCGCTTCGACCGCGCCCGCGTCTCTTCGAGCGACCTGATCCGGCAGATTCTTGCGGCAGTAGATGTGCGCGACTTCGTCATCGAAGACGAGCCCATCGAAGAAATCATCAAACGCATCTATTCCGGCGAAGCCGAGATTAGTTCGTACCAGACCGAGGAGAAAAGCGTTTCGCCGGTGAACCGGTAAAAAAAGAAGCGATATGGCGACCGCCGAAACATTTCCGCTTCCCGTTCGCAAGCCTTCCCCGCTCGCCGGACTGAAGGTTTACGGCGAATTCATCCGCATCGGCTTCGTCAACATTCTCGCGTTTCGCCTGCGCTACTACACTGGCATCATCACCTATCTCATCAACGTCACCGTGTACTTTTTCATTTGGCGAGCGGTCTTTGCCAACGCCACCGGCGCCATCGCGGGATTTTCGCTGTCGCAAATTCTCACCTACGTCAGCGTCGGCTGGATTCTCCGTTCCTTCTACTGGAACACCATCGATCAGGAAATGGCCTACGAAGTGATCGACGGAAAAATCGCCATGGACCTGATCAAGCCCGTCTCCGTCCAGTGGATGTGGCTGGCGCGCGCCATGGGCGAATCCGCGTTCCGCCTCATTCTTCTCACTGCGCCAACGGCGATTATCGTCACTCTGCTTTTTCCAGTTCTGCCGCCAGCTTCGAAACTGAACTTCGCGCTTTTCCTCGTAGCCGCCATCGGCAGTTTTTTCATCATGGGGGCGCTCAATTTCATCATCGGCACTTGCGCTATCCCGCTCACGTCGATCCTCGCCCTGATTCGCGCCAAATTCTGGCTCATCGAGCTGCTGAGCGGCTTGCTCATCCCTCTGAATTTCTTCCCGCGCCCGATCCACATACTTTCCTCGTGGCTTCCGTTCGAGCATATCGCCTACACCCCGCTGCAAATTTATCTTGGCCGCCTTTCCCTCGCCGAAACGTTTCGCCTCCTCGCCATCGAATATTTCTGGGTGGCGGCTTTACTTTTCCTCGGCCATCTCTGGTGGATCCGCGCCACCCGCAAAATCACCATTCACGGCGGCTAAATGCGCGACGCCCTCCGCAATCTGAAACGCCACGCGGCGCTGCTGGGCTTGTACTTCGCGCAATACGCGAAAGTGCGCGTCAGCTATCGAGGCGATTTTTTCATCTCCGCGGCGACTTCCATGGCCGCCACGATCTTTTCACTCGGATTTGTCTTCGTTCTTTTTAGAAGAGTTCCAACTCTGTCCAACTGGCGCATGGAAGAAGTCGTATTTCTTTACGGCTTCTCGCTCATCCCATTCGGTCTCTTCAACATTTTTTCTCTTAACCTCTACGAATTTGGCGCCACTTACATCATGGAGGGAAAATTTGACCGCGTCCTTCTGCGCCCACTCTCTTCTCTGTTCCAGGTGGTCTTTGACGCCTTCCGCATCGAGTCCCTGCAGGAGGTTGTCGTCGGTCTGGTCGTCGTGATCTGGGCTTCGCGCCGGCTTCATTATCCGTGGCACGCCCTGGATGTCCTTCTCCTCGCTTTCTTCGCGCTCTGCGGCGGCCTCATCTACATATCCGTCTTCCTCTTTCTCTCTACCTTTTCTTTCTGGTTCGAGGACCGCATCGGCATCCACCCGCCTTTCTGGAATCTCCTGGCCTTCGGCCGTTATCCGCTCTCCATCTATTCCAGCTACATCCAGTTTCTGCTCAGTTGGATCATTCCGTTCGGCTTTGCCACCTTTTATCCCGCCTCGCGCCTTCTCGGCCACCCCGAGTTTCGCATCTACGCGCCGCTCATTCCCCTGGTTGCCGCCGCAACCTTCGCGCTGGCGGTCACGTCGTGGCGCATCGGCCTGCGCCGTTATTCCTCCACTGGCTCCTGAGCCAGCGGTTTCGAGCTGGACAAAAAGAAAAAGGCCGACTCGCGCCAGCCTTTCTTTAGAATCGGGTTTTTCGGCGGAAGTTAGGTCAAAGAGCCTTCATCACCATCAGGATGCGATCGTCTTCGTACATTCCGTCGCGCGAGTGCGTCTCCACTTCTCGAAGTACCGCGCGCATGATGGCTTCGGGAGTGCAGTCGCGCACTCCTCGGACGAGTTCTGCCAGGCGCTGGCGGCTGAATTCCGTTCCAACCGGGTCCATGGCCTCGGTGATCCCGTCCGTGCAGGCCACCAGCAGATCGCCCGGACCGAACGCCACCGCGCCGCACTCAAAGTGCACGTCCGGCAGGAGTCCAACAATCATCCCGCCAACGTCGAGCCACTCGACGCGTCCATCGGCTCGAATCACCGCCGGCGGCACGTGCCCCGCGTTCACATAGCGCAGGTTCCGTCCTCCGCTTTCCACAAGTGCGAGGAACATGCTCAAGTATTTTGTAGCGCGCCCCAGCGCCAGCGAAGCGCGCGCCCCCATCAAAAGCTTGTGATTGATGGTAGCCGGCAATTTTTCAAGCGGCTCGACGTGATCCGCCAGCGCATGCAGCGTTGCTTGCACGTTGGCCATCACCAACGCCGACGCCGCGCCCTTCCCCTCCACATCCGCCACCACGAGCAGGAGCGCCTCTCCCCCGTCCACCTGCACAGGAAGAAAATCGTAATAGTCGCCGCCGACCATTTGCGAAGCGCGGTGCGACACGGCAATTTCGATTCCCGGAAAAACGGGCGGCGCATCCGGCAGAAACCCG
>Ga0207144_1011_pt1 | contig 43480 bp, 42 predicted proteins | sample Alteio_BWMinHeat_FD_153583 | JGI IMG/M metagenome (GOLD analysis project Ga0207144, IMG submission 153583) | Enriched cells from forest soil in Barre Woods Harvard Forest LTER site, Petersham, Massachusetts, United States -... | ecosystem: Environmental > Terrestrial > Soil > Temperate forest >...
CTCTGACGAATATTCTCGCATACTTTGGGCGACTACATTGACTAACATGGCTGAATCAATCTGTAACATGGGAGAACCATTGTATCCGTTAGAACATTCATCAACATCCACCGATTCTGATTCTGAATAAAAAACTATCTCCTTGACTATAATAAAGAAGCTGCCTTATTTTAAAAATAAGCAGTTTCTTTGATGATCAAAACCAGAACCAGGCTTCAGATTTTTCCCCTTTTACGGTTCTTAAAAGGGTATTCTTGGGATAAATTTAAATTGGACTTCTGGGCAGGCGTCAATGTCTCGCTTTTAGACTTTCCTCAAGCAATGGCCTACGCACTTCTGGCAGGCTTCCCTGTCATGTTTGGTGTCTACGCCTCCGCAATGGGTTCCCTTTTAGGCCCATTATTATCCAGTTCCCGCTTCATGATCTTAGGTGCTACCAACGCCACTGCCGTCCTCGTTTTAAGCTCTTTTCTAACACTCGATATACCAGACCATCAACGCATCCTAGCCCTTCCTGTTCTCGTCTTATTAGTAGGCATTTTCATGATCATCGGCGCTTTCATGCGACTCGCAGGCTTCATCAAATACGTCTCTCGCACAGTAATCATCGGTTACATCACTGCCGCCGCTTTACTCATTATCGCAAACCAACTGAATACCATCCTAGGAACCCCAAGAACCGACGCTGCCACCTTCTTTAACGTTCTTTCTCAAAATATCCTAAACTGGGAAGATATTAAATGGTTCTCAATCCTCATCGCCTGCTGCACCGGCCTCATCTATCTCGCCCTAAAAATTTACCTCAAACCAATACCAACTGTCGCCTTAACACTCGTTGTCGCCTCCATTCTAGCTTTCATTATCAACTTATTTGGAGTCAATATCCCCATGATCGAGGCCACACAAATTGGACTCTGGATGCCCAAAACACCAGACATTAATTTCGAAATCGTATACCAAATGGGCGGCCCAGCTCTAGCAGTAGCCTTCTTAGCAGTCTTAGAAAGCTCTTCGATCGCCAAAACTCTCGCCGCTAAAACAGGTAGTACAGCCGACCTTAACCAAAATATGCTCAGCATGGGCGTCGCCAATGTCGCCAGCGCCTTCAGCTCAGGAATGCCAGTCTCCGGCTCATTAACAAGATCCATTCTCAACTTTTCAAGTAGAGCAGCAACCCCACTATCTAGCATAATTAGCGGAATTATCCTAATTGCAAGCATCCTAATGCTCGGCCCACTCACACAATTCATTCCCAAAGCAAGTTTGGCAACCATCGTAATTGCCGTAGGTTTTTCTCTTATCAATCTCGAACAAATACGGGTCGTCCTTCTCTCCACAAAAGCCGACGCCGCCGTCTTCTTAATCACCTTTTTTGGCGGACTCTTCTTTCCACTAAACATAGCCATCAGCTTAGGCGCTGCCGCATCCATCATCCTCTTCCTGAAAAAAATCAGCGAACCTCGCCTCATGCAATACACCTTCAACGAAAAAGGCGAACTCTCAGAACAAGACATCAAAAAACCAAGCGAAGTCCCAGAAATATCAATCGTCCACGTCGAAGGCGAACTCTTCTTTGGCTCCACAGATATCTTTCTCGATCAAACCCGCCTCATCTGCGCTTCCCCAAACCTCAAAGTCATCATTCTTAGAATGAGAAAAGCCATTGACCTCGATGCAAGCATCGCCTTTGCAATGAAAGATCTAATCCACTTTGCCCACGAAAAAAATCGCCACTTTATCATCACCGGAGCAAACGAAAACGTCGAATCCGTCTTCTATGCTACTGGCGTCATGGAGCTCCTTGGTGAAAACAACTTCTTCCGCCATACCCAAGAAAATCCTAACATAGCCACCAGTAACGCATTAAAACGCGCACAAGAACTCATCGGGCCAAACAAACCACGCATTCTCCTCTTCACCCAACCAGACACCCCTAACGCTCAAGAAGCCCAAGGAACTCCCTAGACTTCTTTCGAAATCAAGTATTTTGTCCTTTGGCAAGGAAAAAATTTGTAAGGAGCCGGAGTGTACACGAACGTACATGAGGACTCCGAACAAATTTTTGACGCTGCCACAGGACAAAAGACGCCGATTACGAAAGAAGTCTAATCGTTACAATAGGGCTCATGCTTTTCAATCAAATCCTCCACAATCTCCTTCCTTTCCCCAGAATCCCCACATACATAGATGCACTTACAATTTGCTCCATACTTTTGAAAACAACTTTGCTTTTTATGAAAACCAAAAAGCATAGAAAGATCTGCAAGCTCCCCTATATAAATCGGGTCCAACGTAAACTTTCCGTCCTCTAGCTTATACCGCTTTGCTATAAGATACACACCACCAAGTCCCTGACGAAACATTGTCTCAGATGAATAAATATCAAACTTGTAGCTCTCTCCAGATACTCCCATCAATGTTGTGGTAGACAACTTATTCATCGCTATTTGTTAGATTGACAATCCGTATGATTTTATAAATTCTTAAAACAACTGTAGTAAACAATTTTCTAGTATGAAAAACAAGTATTTTTCTCTGTTGATCCTTTTTTTAACACTCTTTTCCATCCTCTCCTTAAATGCAGCAGAAACAGCAAAAAAGAAAATTGCAGTCCTCGATTTCAAATCTCCCTCCGACATCCTTTCAACCCCAAAACTCGTTAAAGCTCTTAAAAAAAACGCTTCCTTTGAAACCTTACAAGACACAACCGAAGGAGCCGACTACCTTCTTAAAGGCAATGCTCAACTAATTGATTCCAAAAAACTTGTTCTAAATCTCCAAGTACTTGACACAAAAACTGACCAACCCATTTACGCAAAAAAACTCTCATTAACTGGACCACGAGATAACCTAGGCAACCTAGCAATTTGCGAAATCGTAATCATTATTTCTGAAATAGTAAATCCCATTAAAATCGATTCAGTGCAAGGATCCTATGCAATTCTAAACCGCGGCGAGAATTCAAATTTTCACAAAGGAATGATGCTTCAGGCATTTATTCCAAATATACCTGTCTTAGATCCCATTACAAATGAAGTACTTAAAGATTCCGAGCACTCTATTGCTGAACTTAAAATCACCGAAGTCCTTCCCAAATCCTCACGAGCTCAAATCCTACGCCACTCCACTCCTATCCAACCAGGAACCCTCTGCAGAATCATCCTGGAATTAGAATGTAAATAAATTTGACATTTGCCTGCTTTATCCCCTATATTAGGGATAATTAAAATCATTACGTTTTACTAGTAATCCTTAAATATTAAAATCATGAATTCAAAAAAACTTAAATGTGCTCTCCACAGCCTAACGGCCTCGCTTATTATCATATCTTCGTCGATGTTATTTGCAAAAGACACTCCAGAAGAAGTTCCAGTTTATTTTTGTGCAAGTGACGTAACGGTGAATGATTTTAGAACAAAATCCGCAGGCGTAGATATCAACGGGAATCTTTATATAGTTAATGGTGATAACATACGTTTGTCCTACGATAATAAAGATTTTACAAACAAGGTTTTTGACCCGAACGCCGGACTCGAGGAAAATTGTACAAACCTCGGGAATATAAAAAGCGATGGTAGTTCCAGGTTCATTATTCAGTTCTATTTCGATAACACGCCTACAACTTTAGCCGAAGGTCATGTAAGTAACCAGATAACTCCTTTTCAGAAAAGCAAACCAACAGTAATTCAATACGAAAAACAATATAACTTTAAAGTTTCAGTTACATGGGGTGTCGATGTTAGCGACAATGACCGCTTAATAATAATTAAGCAACTTGACATCACCGATAACAAATAACTAGATACTCTCCTTTTCCGCTTTCAAACAAATAATGCTGCTTTTTTAAAGCAGCATTACTTATTCCTACGCCTCCTCGGTCTCTTTGAATCTTTCTTTAAAGAATCTTTCGCCAACTTCTTAAAGCTGCGTTCAGTATAAACCGGCAAATTAAGATCATCATTAGCCAACTCAAAATCAATTTGCCGTTTAAAACGATCAACCTTACTAACATAAACATGCACTACTTGACCAATTGTATAAGAACGACCCGTACGACGTCCAATTGCTGCCGTGCCCTTAAGATAATATATGTCATCCTTGAGAACAGAAAAAGGAATAAGACCAAAAGCCATCGACTCTTTCAGTTCAATAAACATCCCATAGTTCCGTATATCGGTAATAACAGCTGCAAATGCAGTTTTTTCCTTTTTATTAAGCTCGCGTTCAAAAAGCTCTAGAAGTTTGACTTTAACGGATTCCCGTTCTGCTTCAGTACTATTTTGTTCTGTAATACTCACATGCTGAGCAAGACTTTCAAGCTGCCCTTGTGAATAAAATGCATGCGGTGTTTTTATCGCAGTCTCACAACCATGCTTTATCAAATAATTATCGAAAATCCTATGAACAATAAGGTCAGAATACCGGCGAATAGGTGAAGTAAAATGCGCATAATGCTCCTTATATAGTCCATAATGCCCATCCGAAGATGCCCTATAGCAAGCCTGCTTAAGACTACGGAGAAACTGGACCTTCAACGTATAACCCTGAGGATGATGCTTGATTTGATCAAGTAGCTTGATAACATTAGCTCGAACACTCAGATCCCCTGTTTGAATATCAAATGTAAGCAACGTCTCACGCAATTCATTAAGCTTTTCAGGATCAGGTTTATCGTGAACACGAGAAATGAAAGGCATATTGGCTTCAAGCAATGTCTTTGCCACAATCTCATTAGCCGTAAGCATATACTCCTCAATAAGCTGGTGACTCTCATCGTACTCAATCATTTCAATACGGTCGGCATAACCATCCTTATCAACGAAAATCTTAACCTCAGGCATATCAAAATCAAGACTACCTTTATGCATACGCTTCGTACGCATCTGAGATGCAAACTCCCAAAGCGTGCGAATAGCATCCCTAAGCTTTGCCAATGTTTCAAGAGAAAACTCACTTAAAGGACGCCCTGTAGCACCCGTTAAATAAGACGCAGGAGGCGGAGTCGCTTTGATTTTACTCATATCGTCTTCCTGCAAAAATGCAAATGCTTGACGATAAGTTAAACGCTTGTTACTCCGAATTACAGTATTGGCGAAGAAGGACTCTTTAATCAATCCTTTGCTATTAAAGGTAATAAAAACTGTCTTTGTTAAGCGATCTTCATTTTCAACAAGACTGCAAATACCATTAGAAAGAATATGCGGAAGCATCGGAATAACCGTCCCTACTAAATAAGTAGAATTACCACGCTTTTGAGCCTCCTTGTCAATTTCTGTATTCCTTTCAACATAATAACTAACATCCGCAATATGAATACCAACACGAGTATCGCCATTGGAAAGATGCTCAAGAGACAAAGCATCATCGAAGTCTTTTGCATCATCAGGGTCTATTGTGAAAGTAAAGAGATTCCGACAATCAAGCCGATTTTTAATTTCAAACTCCTGAACAAAATTATGAATAAGCTCCGCTTCTCTTAGAACCGCATCTGGAAATTCCGGATTAAGATCGTACTTGTAAAGAATGGCTTCGTATTCTGCAAGAGGAGTATGAGTAACACCAAGAATCTTAATAATTTCTCCCTCCGGACTTAAATGCGGATGAATCCAATCTTTCAGCTCAACGATGACTTTTTGTCCGAGCTCCGGCTTCGGTTTTAAAAGAGAAGTTTCAATGTCCGGAACTATGATATCATGAACAATCTTAGGATCGTCAGGAAGAACAAAGTAATGGGTCCGCGCTTTCTGAAGAGTACCTGTAATAGCTGAACAACGACGATGAAGAACTTGCCGTACTTTCGCTGTTTTTTCTTCCGAAGATGCAGATGGTATACGCTTCCCTTTACTGTACCTGGCCTTTGGACGCTCTTTGACAATGCGAGCAAGAACATGATCGCCATGAAGAGCAACATCCGTATCCTTTGCAAAAATATTGATGCCCTCCGGCTCAGGTGTCCCAATAGGATGATCAGGAATAAGTATAGCACTCCCATTAGGTTTAAAACGAATAATACCACTTACTAAATCAGCTTCCTGAGCAATAACATATCGGCCCTGTTTTATTATAGCAAGTATGCCTTCCTCCACCCATTTCGATAAAATGTCTTTTGCCTCATGGGATTCGGAAGCAGATAAACTGAGTCTATTTTTAATTTCCTCGAAAGCCAAGGGTGCATATTCAGCACCTGAGATGAATTGTAATAATTTACTTTGTAATGTCATTAAATATATTTTTTAAAAAGGGGAACTACCTGAGCCCTCAGTAAGAAGGGAGGTAATGTAAGGAATAAGTTGTTTTTTACGACTAACTACACCCTGAAGTTCAAAAATAGGAAGATTGTCAATTTGAGGATAACCAATATGCTCAACGATATCGTGATCTCCACGTACTGCTAGAAGAGAATTTTGCGTATTCACGTCGGTAACAAAAAGCAAGGCGAACATCAAGCCCTCCTCTTTACGAAACTCTTCGAGCGCCTCAATAAGCTCATGCTGATGATCCCAAAAGTTTGTAAAACCAAGTTCTTCCACTTGCGAGACTGAAAAATGAAATTCGCCTTCATGATAAATTTTACAATCACCTTCAATAACTTTATCAGGCGTTGTATTAAGAATCATAGATCCAGAATTAAAAATAATTTGCGCTAAATCATCAGGAGAGATACCCGCAATTACGCCAAGCCAAGGAAGAATTTCACGATCGATATCAGTTGTAGTAGGGCTATTCAAATTAAGCGTATCCGTTATAATACCGCCCATCATAAGCCCTGCAATAGACGCCGAAGGTACAAGATTGTTCGAACGATACATATTGGCAATAATTGTAGAAGTAGATCCGACAGGTTCATTAATAAAACGAATCGGGTACTTTGACGCAGGATTACCCAACCGATGATGATCTATGATCTCGACAATGTTTACCTCCTCTGCACCATTAACAGCCTGGCTCATTTCATTGTGATCAACGAGAATAAGTTTCGTTTTAACAGGCTTGATGATATCGCTTTTAGAAAACACCCCATCAAGCTTGCCCTCATCATCGATAACAAAATAAAGAGGAGCAATATTACTAGCAATTTTACGACGAACTTGAGAAAGCCTTTCTTCCGGACTAAAAGTAATAATCTCCTTTGTAATTAATGGAACAACAGGCGTCGCCAATCGAATAATCCATGCTGTAGAGGCAACGTCGAAATCACTTTTAATGAGACAGACATTGTTTTTAACAGCTTTTTCTATAATATGATGCTCAACTTTCTGTTTTCCGGTAATAACAAGTAGACGAACATTAAGCGCAATCGCCTTTTCTTGAATGTCCGTACGATCCCCAACGATAACTATGCTTTGGTCAGGATCACCTTCCTTGTGAGAGAAATCACCAAAAGACTCACTCGCCATTGCGCCAATCCGAACAAAGAGATCCTCAAATTGAGTTTCATTAAAAAGATGTAAAGGATTTGCCTTGAGAGAACATACAATTGCTTCAACACTCGTGTGAACAAGGCGCATTTTACGCGGCTGCGTTGGTTGTGGAATAAAATACTGACCCAGTTGAAAAAAAGAAACAACACCCTCGACATGTTTATCATCGTTAATAATAGGAAGTGCTCGAATATCATACTTATCAATAAGCTCAAGAGCCTCAGCACACGTTGACCCAGGAGTAAGCTTATACACCCTCTCTGATGGAACCATTATGTCATGTATCCGAGGAGTAACGTCGCCAATAAACAAAGGAAGCTGAATATTAAAATGATTCAATATAGAATTAATACGAGCATTAGAATTGCCACATCGAGCTGCTATGTAATTTGAGTAGCCAATCGCTTTTTTGAATTCGCTGTATGCAATAGCAGAGCAAATTGAATCGGCATCTGGGTTTTTATGGCCTATAATGTAGATTGGGTCGTCCATCAGATTTAGAAAATTGTTTACGTAAAAACTAGTATTATTGAAAAATAAATATTAGTCGAGCACAGAAGCATTAGGAGGAAGAGCATCAAATATATTTGAAGTTGGTTTACGAGTGATGTAATGAGTAAGAAGCCCTCCATTTTCATTAAGATTGCTGTACCATTTTACATGGCCATCCAAAAAGGCAATAAAACCTCCTTTTTCTCCGTACACCCCCGGATAATTATCTGTCAATGGAGCCCACCTTCCATTCAATCGAAGTCCACGAGTCCACGCAACCGGAGTAGTTGAAGGATTAGCATTAACAGAAATCCCCTTAACAACCGTAACACTAAGAGGGTAGTCTCTGAAAACTTTATCAAGCTCCCACCTCTTAAATTCTTTATCTGGAAAAGCAATATGACTAGGAATAGGCTTGGCAAATTGCTGGACAAGAGGATCCTCTTTGATAATCCAAAGTTGTGGGTCATTAAGATCACAATCCTCAGCTAAAACTGCAATAAAATCATGCAGGGTAGCTTTCCCATTAATTTTTTGAAAATTATCACTATTAAGAAAACTATAATAAGCCAACGCTATTTGCTTGAGATTATTTGAAACCGTAGACTTACGTGCACTATCCATAGCCTTCCCCGCAATAGGTATAAATATGGCAGCAAGCATCGCAAAAATCGCAGTAACCGTAAGAACTTCAAGAAGAGTAAAGCCTTTGCGTGAATTATCCATGATTTTTTCCATTTAATAGTATTATCAGAAATATTAAAGTAAAAAAGTAAATCCTGGAAAAATCCTTTGTAAGACGACGCCATCAAAAATGTTAAGAAATTTATATATTGATAGCTAAGCCCCTTTTACTCGTTTATTTATTCTTTTAACAGGCTCCTTACCGAGAATTTCAGCCATCTGATTTTTACGTAACTTCACTGCTAATCTAAATGCCTCTTTTTCACCATACTTACGGATCGAAAAGGAACAACATTTTTGCACCCCAGGTTCTGGCCTCCAAGTTACTGAATAGAACTCACTTACCCCTCCGTTAGCAGTCTTTTTACTAAGACGCGTTACACCCAGCACACCTGTCACATTACGAGAATCGCTAGAAACAATTCTCCTAGGCCTTGGATCAGTAGGAATCTCTCCTAACTCCTCAGTTAATGCATCGCGATACTCGCGCGCCATTTTTAAGGCCCCTTCCTTGCCCCCATACTTCCCATCACTAAAAAACTTCGAATATGTCTTTTTATTTTTATATCCACGAACAAACCAACCATGCGTAGACTCAGAATCTACTCTACTTAAACCTTTATCACTATCATTGTTACTCATATATTTATGGAATAATTTATTATAATAAAATAATCAACTAGAGCATTCTAATAAAACAAATCAACATGGTCAATAAATATAATAAATTATTACAAACATGAAATATGTTTAAAAAAACAACTTACTCATATTATTATTCCAAGATCTACATTATTTGATTTATTGTAATAATTCTAATTATATTTGAAAAGGCTATAGAAAATCCAATATTGACTCGAACGACAACTAGATTTGTAATCCATTCGATAATTCACTTCATGCTATCTTACCAACACATATACCATGCAGGATGCTTAGCAGACGTCCATAAGCACTCAATTTTGAGCGTGCTACTTTCGTATTTTATAGAAAAAGATAATGCGATAACCTACATGGAAACTCATTCAGGAAGGGGACTATACAATCTCAATTCTCCAGAAGCTCAAAAAACAAAAGAAGCAAAAGAAGGAATTGAAGTAGTATTGCGAGAAACCATATTTCCAGAGTCACACCCTTACATAAAAACAATCGCTTATATCAAAAAACGCTATGGACAGGAAATCTATCCAGGATCTCCGGCTTTAGCCAAATATTTACTTAGGCCAAAGGACCAAATTCACCTCATAGAGCTACATCCTCAAGAGATTGCTCATTTAAGAAAAAACATAACCGGACCTAATGTACACATCCACTATCAGGATGGTTATCCAGGCGCCTTAAAGCTATCTCCCCCTACCCCAAGGCGTGGAATCATTTTTATCGACCCAAGCTATGAAATTAAAAAAGAATACCCAAACATGGTGGCGTTCATTGAAAAGTTACAGAGCAAATGGCCAGAAGCAATGATAGCTTTGTGGTACCCTATGCTAAAAGCAAATCATCATGAAGAAATGAGAGATCGCATTTTAAAATTCTCATTTAAAAACACTCTATTAAACGAAATTCAATTCTCAAATCCCGCAACCTCAAAAGGCTTATACGGCAGTGGACTACTACTAATCAACTGCCCCCAAGAAGCTAAGGATAAAATCAATAAGTATGAAGCGCTATTAGGGCCGTTTACCTATCCAAAACCCAGTTTAATACCTTAAGCCGATTGCCATGATCTTCTTGGCCCTCGACCGAAACGCGAGCCTCTACCACTACGACTTCCACCCTTTCGCCCGAAAGAACGATTGCGCTTTCCAGAATCTGAGCCCCTCAAAGAGTCGTCCTTACTACCAGGATTCATAAGACGATTAATTGCATACCATTTGCTCGAATCCTGAGGAGAAACTAGACTAAGTGCAGAACCTTCTGCGCCGGCTCTTGCAGTACGACCAATCCGGTGAATATAGTCCTCAGGACACTGCGGAAGATCATAATTAATCACATGCTTAATATGTGGAATATCAAGTCCGCGTGCAACAACATCGGTTGCAATAAGGATCCGACACTTTTCTTTGCGAAAATCATTAATAACACGCTCACGCTGACTTTGTCTCAAATCGCCATGAATCGCCTTAGAATTAAAGTCTTCTTTGTTAAGTTTGAAAGCCAATTGATCAGCCCCGCGCTTTGTTTTAACAAACACCAAAATAGATCCCTCACGAGTATCTAGCTCACTCACTAATTTGCTGTATTTTTCACCTTCGCTCGTACGAACCACATCTTGCTTGATATTATCAGCAGCCATGGTGACCGAATTTACTGCAATCCTTTCAGGATTATTCAAATACTTTTGGGCCAGCCTTACTATACCTTTAGGTAAAGTAGCAGAAAACATCAACGTTTGCCTTTTCTCTGAAACATATTCAAGAATTGCATCAATTTGAATGCCAAAGCCCATGTCCAGCATACGATCAGTCTCATCAAGAACCAAAAAGTCAGTTTTATTTAATCTAAGCGAACCGCGATCAAGATGATCGTTGATACGACCAGGCGTCCCAACAATTAAGCGCGGACTCGATTTGAGAGCAATAAACTGATCACGCATCGATGCACCACCTATTAAAAGTGCGGAACGAATCTTGCCTTCCTTGCCTAATAGCTTCCTCATAACATCGATTACCTGCATTGCAAGCTCGCGTGTAGGAGTAAGCACCAGAGCAGCGCTACTTGGATTATTAATAAGGTGCGCAAGTAACGGAAGCCCAAAAGCTGCTGTCTTGCCAGTACCTGTTTGAGCAGATCCAAGTATATCACGTCCTTCAAGAGCAAACGGTATGGCCTGCGCTTGAATAGGCGTTGGAATTATATAATCCATCTGTATCAGCGCATCTGCTAATACCTGTGGAAGTGTAAGTGATTGAAAGTTTTCCATAATTTTTATTTTAAAGTGTGCTTTTTGAGGTTTTATTTTAGTTATATTCTTATAATAACTGAATGCTACTATAAATTACATTTACATTAAAGCAACTCTAAAATAAAAATCCTCGAAATAATTTAATATCTATAAAAAATCCTTAAGTAACACAAGAGTATTACTTAAGGATTGATTCTTAAAAACTCTTAAAGTAGATAATTATCTACCTCTGTTTCCGCCTCTTGAAGGTCCACCGGAGAAAGGTTTGCGATCTCTACCGAAGTTAGACTGCCTTCTTTCGCCACCATGGCCGCCGCCAAAGCCACCTTGACCTCTACCGCCGCCCCCAGGACCACCCTTAAACTCTCTTTTCTCATTCGAGTCATAAGCTTCTCTAACAACGAGTCGACGACCTAAGAATTCTTGGTCATTGAAAAGCTCGATTGCCTGAGCCGCAGCTTCATCGGTATCCATGGTAACAAACGCGAACCCACGCGGTCTACCAGTGAACTTATCAGCAATCAAATCAGCTGATTCAACACCACCTGCTTGCTTAAAAAGATCCAAAAGATCTTCATTCGAGCAATCAAATGAAAGGTTGCCGATGTACAATTTGTTCTTACTAGCCATATTTTTCTGTTTTTCTAATTAATCTTAATCAATTATTTCGGATCTTGGGTGCATCATTGATTAAAATTCCCAAAAATGAACCAAACAACCTGTCGCCTGAAACCAAAAATAATTCTATCGTCCAATCTAGGGAAGTATTTAGATTTTAGCAAGCTTTTTTTAAATTTATCTTATTTTTAGAAATATAACAAACATTACACCGTTGAAAATAAATCTTTCAACGGTGTAATCCTTACTCAATCAAGTTAAAATCCACCTAAAGGTCATGAGAATGTGAAGTAATATCATCCAGCATATGAGTTAGTAAAGAAGCATTAGCTAAATCTAAAGGCTTCTTACCCAATTTATTCTCAACGTGCACATCAGCACCCCCCTTAATGAGAAGTTTAATAATTTCGATATTACCCTTTTGAACAGCCAAATGCAAAGGTGTATTATCTTCAAAATAAGAAGCTTTGAAATTTACATTTACACCCTGTTCAAGCATAAATTTAACAATATCAATAGTTTCACGTGCAATAGCCAGGAATAAGAGATTATCGAAATTATCCTTCGCAATCAATTCCTTTTCGATAAAAAATTTAAGATCTTCAATATTACCATCCGTAACTATAGTTTCATCTAAAAACGCTAAGTCTTTCAAAAGATCTTTTTGCCCAAAAAACAAATCGCAAAGAGCCTTACCAAGATTATAATCCATCAAAGTACATTTAATTATTATTTCTCTTAATGTTTTTCCATAATAATTCTTCACATATAATTCAGCACTAGAAAAACATTTATCTGAGTCCTTACATTTATTTTTAATATAATTTTGTGGTGAATTGTTTTCATTATATTCAGATTTAGTTGATTGTAAACGCAATGTTCCATCCCCAAGAATAAATCTTGAATTCTTAGCCACAACACATGATGCAAAATAATCAAGCCCTGCCAAATAATGAGACTCCCCTGCATCCATTCCTGCCTTTATAAAAGCTCTAGTTACTTTTCTTGCTAATATTGATTTTTTAAAGGCTAAACCTAAATTATCCCCAAGTTGAAATTTTTCTATTATTTCTCTTTCTAATTCATGACCATGTATAGGCAAAGTAGCCGTCGGCATGCCAAGCACATAGGATCGTTCATTAAACATAAAAATTCCCGCAAAATACTTTGAATCCTTATAATAACCTATCGAGCAAGAAGTAGGAAAAACAAATGCTGCTGCAATATTAACAAGAGGATTCAACAAATGTGTTGATCTTAACCATTGACTACCGAGTTTAATATTATCCTCTTCACCATGCCGATGCCAATACATAATCTCATAAGATTGATTTTCCAATGGCGCAAAAAAATCACTCACAGTCGAAGGCCCAGGATTATAGTCTTTGAGGAGAAAATGGTTGGATAACAATCGCTGCACAATACTTTCATTCACCTCTGCAGCAACGTCCATCGTGTCCTTAACACTTTGATTCAAAGAGTATAATAAACTTTGCTTTTGAAAAACAACCTTCCCTGTTCGATATGCATGATTTTTTTCCAAATAGGCATTAACTAACCCACTTTCTGTTCTCTTTAAACTATCTTCAAGTCCAGAGGCCATTATCCGGCTTGTCCAAATTTCAGGCGTTGGCGATAAATCTTCACTCAATATTTCCCAAAAATATGTATCCCTGTATTCCTCATCTTTCATTTTTTCATAAAAATTTTCCCAATCCGCTTCGTAACAACCATCCTCCATAACAAACCGAGAGCCATTATGAGGCCATGATCCAGCTTTCCATTCTTTTCCAATAAGATCCATATAATACATTTCAGCAATATAACCATCATCGATTCTTGTCTGGGCATTATTAAACATTAAAACAGAATGTGCCTGCATCTTTGGTACCGGCAAATCCCCAATAAATACAGCGCCCTGTAAGCTCTTATCGTCTAAATAAAGTTCTCTTAAATAAGCTTTCAACTTCTGAGGTTCTGGATTATTCTCTAAATCCCATTCTTTCAATATCGGCTCATATTTTTCATTTTCCAAATCCTCCATATATATTCGCAAGTTTTCACTAATTTCTCGCTTTAATTTACTATTTACGACTACGGCTATTCTATTAGATTCTTCACCAAAAGAAAAACTCGAAAAACAAACACTCAACAACACTATTAATGGAAACATTTTATTCATTTTACTCATTTTATTATAATTTTTATTTAATTTCACAAATAGGCAGGTATTAAAAATAAAAAAATAATTATTGTCAAATAAATAATAATAATTATTGAACTATTTTAATTTAAAATAATTAAAAACAATTACCAAGCAGGGCACGCAGGTCAAAACTGAGATGACACAAAAGAAGTATAAATCATATAAAATCCCTGTAACTCATTCCTGAATAACTAATTAAGTTTTTCATTTGGTATTTTGGAAGTTATAAAGTTCCTTCCGTATAATTTATAAAAGCTATAAGCAAGATGACTTGTCGTCTACTGGTCGCTACAGCTAATTCAACTACTTTTTTACATTCTGCAGTTATCTTAAAATTTTCATCATTAACATGCCGTTTACTATTAGACTTAGGCTGCATGTCTTCCAAAGAATAACAGGGTCGATTTATCTTTAATCGTACAAGATGCTTCATTGATTCAATTATTCTTAAAGCGTTAGAATCATCCTTTACATAACATGAACCTATAGACAGCACCTTAAGATTAGGAAGCACATTAACCAAACGTGAAAACGCCTTTGCATTCATATGCACACAATCGATCTCAAGCTCTTGAATATTATCTCGTAAATTTTTTAAACCAACAAGATATGTATGAAATTGCCTAACATGATTAATCTCTCCACTAATATGTAAAGCACTTGGAACCTCCTCAGGATGTTCTGTACATGCATACCGTTTATTAAACCTAGAGACTCCATCGCGACAACATCCAGGACACATAGTTGAATGAAGATCTTCAACTATCAAAGTCCTTTTTACTCTCGGAACACCTCCCTGATCCTGAATAACATTTAAACTCGTTGAATTTTGATCTACGACTAATCCGCCAATACTTCGATTGGTATTTACAATAGTTTTTGTATTAAACATTTTTTAATTAGTTAATTAATTGAATCATTATCTCAAGTGGCGATTTTAAAACCAATCATTATTTAGTCAATTAAAAAATTGATTTTAATACTAAAGATTTCTCAACTCTTTACAAAAGTTCATTGATAAATCTTTTAACCCCTTTGCCCTAACACAAAACCTCATTTTTAGCATTTATGCATCTCATTCAATTAGATTATTCTCAAATAAAACGAATAACAGTTGCATTTTTTTTTGAAAAAATTTTCAATCCTCTTGTAATGTTATCATCATCCACTATCAAAAAGAGTTTTTTGGGCATACTTGCACTTACGAGTATACTTATCTTTTGCTCATGCGGAAAAGAGAGTAAATCGATAATTTTGGAAAAAGACGACAAGCAATTCAAAAATGGCCAGCGTTTTTATAAAGAAGGGCGCTATCAAGAGTCCATGACTGCTTTCCTAAAAGTTATCGAAAAACGTCCCGACGCTCCTGAATCTCACCTTGAAATCGGACGCCTTTATCTCGAACACTTTAAAGATCCCATCGCCGCAATCTACCACTTCAGACAATTTCTCGAAATTAAGCCCAATGTAGAACAATCCCCAATGGTACGCCAAATGATCGAGCGTGCAAAAAAAAAATTTGCCCAAACACTCCCCGGTCGCCCCTTTGATGATGATATTGGCCGTTTAGACCTTATGGACCTGCTTAAACGATCTCAGGAAGAAAATTTCCTCTTAAAAAAGCAATTAGCGAACATGCAAAGAACTGAACAGCCCTCTTCAGCCTCCATCCTTAAGAAAGCCGAAGCAAAACCAAGTTTTACTCCCGTTTCCTCATCAAAATCATTACCCGGAAAACCAAAATTGTATACCGTCGCGACAGGCGATACCCTGACAAAGATCAGTAGCAAGACATACGGCAGCACCACCTATTGGGAGCTTATTTACAAGGCCAATAGCGACAGTTTAAAAACGCCGCATGACTTGAGGGTTGGTCAAATTCTTAAAATCCCTCCAAAAACAAACTAAATGCTATTGAAGCAAATTAACCTGCAAAATTTTCGCAACATAAAGTTTGCCTCCCTTTCTTTAAGCAGCAAAAGTCAGTTCTTCTTAGGCCAAAACGCTCAAGGAAAAACCAATTTAATCGAAGCCATTAGCTTGTTGACGGCACTGCGCTCCTTCAGGACACAAGATATCCGTGGACTTATTCAACACGGCACTTCAGAGGCGCAAATCTTTTATATTATTGATCACCCCAAAGAAGGCGAAATGCGGCTTTTGCTTAGGTTAACCACTCAACAAAAAGAACTTTACGTTAACAATGTTAAAATAAATCGCCTCTCAGACTTTATGGGCACAGTGCCCGTTGTTGTGCTTTCTTCAGAAGATATGCAGTTCCTGAGAGGCATGCCTGGACTTCGAAGACGTTTCCTAGACCTTACTCTCGCAGCAATGGACCCAGAATACTTCAATGACCTCCGCCGCTACCATCGAGCCATCCAAGAACGCAATGCACTTCTACGCCAACACCCCGTTTCTCAATCCATGATAGAAACCTACAACGCAATATTGGCACCTCTCGGTTTTCGTATTCATCAAAAACGCGTTAAAGAACTTTCTATTTTACAACTATTTCTAACAGAAGCTTACAATTCAATGGTTCAAGAACTTGAAGAACCAGAGCTCATTTATAAACCCGATTGCATACTCTCTTCGGAGAAAGACTTTCTGGAAATTTTTTGCCAAAACTTTGAGCGAGACCGCTTATTTAAGTCCACCCAACGAGGCCCCCATCGCGATGACCTCGAATTCAAAGTCGCATCTAAAACAGCCCGCCAATACGCTTCTGAAGGTCAACAAAGAGGCCTAGTCGTTGCACTGCGCTTGGCGCAAATCCAATATTTTAAGCACTACTCAGGTTTAAACCCCATTATCTTAGTTGACGATGTCCTTTCACAGCTTGACCCCATACGAAGCAAAGCATTTTGGAACTCAGTTGACTCGAATCTTCAAGTTATAGGAACAGGAACAGTCCCTCCTTTTGAAAGCAACGACCGCGATTGGCAAATATTTCAAGTTTCGGCCGGATCCTTCAATCTTCAAAATTCATCCCAAACCCATGCATGACTTTACAATAATAGAATGGGTCATGGCTATCCTAGGGTCTATCTGCATTGGACTAAGCAAAGGCGCATTCCCAGGAATGTCCACTCTGGCAATTGGCCTCTACGCCAATATCTTCGAGCCCTCTGAATCAATGGGAATTATCATCATTATACTATTTCTCGCAAATATCGTTTCCGTAGTCATTTTTCGTCGTTTTGCTGACTGGATGTGCATTGCTCGACTCATGCCTTTTACTGCAATAGGCGTTGTTCTCGGCTACTTGTTTCTTCTATGGATGCCCAGCCAACATATAGGACAACTTATCGGTCTCATGCTATTACTCATGACTGCTATCCATTTCTATCGTCAATTTCGTGCCTCTGAAAACCTAGATCCTCAAATAAACATACTAAAACCGCTAAATAATCCCAGCCCATTCTTTTCCTCATCTTCTCTGTTTATTGGGCTCTTATCAGGTTTTTCTTCCATGGTAGCCAATGCCGCTGGGCCTATTACTATCATTTATCTATTGTCTATTAGACTCGAAAAATTCAGATTCATTGCAACTATGGCCTGGCTATATCTAATCTTAAATGCATTAAAAATTCCCTTCCATGTCTCTCTAGGTAATATTAATGCATTTTCTCTAAAATTAAGCGTTGCTCTTGGAGTAGTTGCCATAGCCACAGTTTTAATCAGCCCTTTAATTGTTAAACGCATTCCACAAAAATTATTCAATTTCATTACTTGGAGTTTTGTGATAATAGCATCACTGAAGTTAATTTTTTAAATATCAATTAATCAGATGGCAAAAAAGTCAACCAGAACACTTTGGGCACAAAAAATTGCGGGAACACTACCGAAATCTTCCCATGATTCTTCTGCTAATCTTCTACATCGCAAGCCATTCGATGGCATCATTCTTGGTATTGACCCCAGTTTACGTGGAACAGGTTTGGCTCTTCTCGAATTTAAACCAGGTAAGCAGCCTTTATTGCACCACACCACGACCGTTCGCATGAAGGCATCTCTAAGTATGGCAGAGTGCTTGGCTGCAATCCACAAAGCCGTAACTGCCATGCTGGAATTAAAAGAAGTCCGCCACGTAGCTCTAGAACAAACGATCTTCGTACAAAATTTTCAAACGGCACAAATCCTCGGCGCAGCCCGTGGCACCGCCATCGCTGCCGCCGCTATCCATGGTATCCCTATTTTCGAATACCCTCCACTAAGAATCAAACAAGCCGTTGTGGGATTTGGACGCGCAAGTAAGGATCAAGTAGCCCGCATGGTCATGCAACACCTAGGCCACACTCAACAACTCCCCTCCGACGAAGCAGACGCAGTGAGCACCGCCTTATGCCATGCTTTTACTTGGAATTAGTTAAAACCTTTTTTACAAAGAAATCCGTATCCCCAGCTCAACACTCTGAATTATAGGGGAGCTTTCTGCAGATATTGTCACTAAAGTGGCTCCATTAGTAAAAGAAATGTCTTCGGGTGATGTTGTTGCAAATAATCGATAAGCAAGAGTGAGAGCAACGCATCGGTTCACATTATAGAACATACCAGCTATGGCCTGGCCAGCAAAACGCCCTTGATGATCAGAGGCATTAAACGCGCCCGTTATCTCAATTTCACTGAATGCACACCCAGCACCAAGCCCTAGATAAAATCCCCACCATTCCGCGCACAAAGGAATATCATAATAAGCATTCGCCATCACAGAAAATTCAGAGACATAACCAAAGTCTGTAACCGTCACTCCGCCATAAGAAAAAGATGTATCTTTTCTACTTCGATAATTGCCCTCAGCCTCTATACGCCATTGGTCCATGTAATACCCGACAGCTAAGTTAGCATTAAAACCTGTCGCAGGGGTAACGGAGCCCGTCGCTAATGTTGGGACTGCGGTATTTACATTCAGAGACACATCATTTGAAAGATTCCAATCAATCGATCCTGAACCTGCAACATAAAAACCCGTGCGATATAGAAATATGATCGCCTGAGCCGTCGTCTGCGTAAAGAAAATTACCGCTGTAATAAAAAATAATTTAGTAAACTTTTTCATGAATTTTTTTGAGTGTAATGAAATAACACCTACCAAAGTAGCCCTCAACTTAGGCCCATGTCAATTAAAAATAAAAAAGAGCTCCCCCTTTTTAAGAAGAAGCTCTTAAATTTTTAAGCTTAGCTTAAGTGTTAGGCAAAATTACATGCCCATGCCACCCATTCCGCCCATACCACCCATTCCGCTCATATCAGGTGCACCAGAAGACTTCTTTTCTGGCTCATCAGTGATAAGACATTCGGTTGTTAGTAGAAGAGCCGCGACAGAAGCTGCATTTTGTAATGCTGAACGCGTTACTTTTGCAGGATCCACAACACCAGCCTTCAACAGATCTTCGAATTCACCGGTAGCAACGTTGTATCCATAAGAACCTTTACCTTTAAGGACTTCTTGAACTATCAATGCACCCTCTGCTCCAGCGTTTTCACAAAGCTTATAAAGCGGCGCACTCAGTGCTCGCTCAACAATCGCTGCTCCAACAGCCTCATCGCCAGTCAAGTTCGATTTTATTTTATCTATTGCAGAAGCTGTACGAAGAAGTGCAACACCACCTCCAGGAACAATACCTTCCTCAACTGCAGCACGCGTCGCATGAAGTGCATCTTCTACACGAGCCTTCTTTTCCTTCATCTCTGCCTCAGTTGCAGCACCAATATTAATTACTGCCACACCTCCAGCCAATTTTGCCAAACGCTCCTGAAGTTTCTCACGATCGTAATCGGATGAAGTTTCTTCAATTTGACGACGAATTTGTTTTACTCGGCCTTGAATGTCAGAAGACTTACCCTCACCTTCAATGATTGTTGTGTTCTCTTTATCAACAGTAATACGCTTTGCTTGTCCAAGATCTGTAAGTTGAAGACTCTCCAACTTAATCCCCAAATCTTCCGTCACGCAACGACCACCTGTAAGAATCGCGATGTCTTCAAGCATTGCTTTACGGCGATCACCAAAACCTGGAGCCTTAACCGCACATACATTTAAAGTACCACGAAGTTTGTTAACAACAAGCGCAGCCAATGCTTCCCCTTCAACATCTTCTGCGATAATAAGGAACGGCTTGCCAGTCTTTGCGACAGTCTGCAAGATTGGAAGAAGTTCATTCAAATTACTAATTTTCTTCTCATGAATAAGAATATAAGCACTTTCAAGTACACACTCCATTGCCTCCATATTAGTTGCAAAATAAGGACTCAAATAGCCTTTATCGAACTGCATACCTTCCACCACATCAAGAGTTGTTTCAATACTCTTAGCTTCTTCAACCGTAATAGTTCCATCCTTGCCCACTTTGTCCATCGCCTCAGCAACAATATTGCCAATCTTGTTGTCCCAGTTTGCCGAAACGGTCGCAACTTGACGAATCTCTTCACTCGTCTTAACTTCCTTGCTGATTTTTGCAATTTCCGCAACCGCCGCCTCAACTGCTGTATGAATTCCACGTTGCACGTAGATCGGATTAGCACCCGCAGCTACATTCTTAAAGCCTTCGCGATAGATCGCATGTGCAAGAATTGTAGCCGTAGTCGTACCATCACCAGCAATATCAGAAGTCTTTGAAGCAACTTCACGAACCATCTGAGCGCCCATGTTCTCGTAGGGATCAGACAACTCAACTTCTTTAGCAACGGTCACCCCGTCTTTAGTCACCGTTGGTGAACCAAACTTCTTGTCAATCGTTACATTACGACCCTTCGGCCCTAGAGTAACACCGACAGCCCTTGATAACTTAGAAACACCCTCTAGAATTTTTTTTCTAGCATCTTCATCGAATAACATTTGCTTTGCCATAATTTTTGTCCTTTTTAAAAATTAACTAATTATTAATAACACCCAAGATGTCGTCTTCACGCACAATCGTATAAGATTCACCATCAACTTTGATTTCTGTTCCTCCATATTTGCTTGTGAGAACGTTGTCGCCTACTTTAACTGAAAATGCGATTATTTTACCATCATCGCCTTTTCGACCCGTCCCTAGAGCAATCACTTTAGCCTCTTGCGGTTTTTCTTTAGCAGAGTCAGGAATAATAATTCCTCCCCTAACTTGTTCTGTTTCTTCAATTGACTTCAGCAATACACGATCGCCGAGTGGTTGAATTTTTGATTTTTCCATATTTTCCCCTATTTTTTGATGAGTTAAACTTTCTTTAAAAGAAAAGAGTTTTTATTTTTTGCTGTTATCGTCATCGTTGACAACTTCAAAATCTGCATCGACAACATTATCATCTTTATTACTTCCGCCATGACTATCATGACCAGAACCAGCGAATTCTTGCTCGGATCCAGGAGGGGGGGGGGGTGATTCAGATCCACCACTTGCAGCATACATAGCCTGAGCTATTGCCTGTAAAGCAGTAGTTAACTTCTCTGAAACTGCAGTCATCTCCTGAGCCCCTGCACTTGCATTTTCTAAAACCTTCTTACCTTCCGCGATGACAGACTCGATTTCACTTTTCTTATCTGCTGGAACCTTTTCTCCATGCTCTTTAAGCTCTTTCTCTCCTTGATAAACTAAGTTATCTAGCTGATTTCGAGCTTCAATAGCTTCCTTTTTCTGCTTATCTTCAGCAGCATGAACTTCAGCATCGCGCTTTAGCTTCTCCACCTCTTCTTCAGACAAACCAGAAGCGTTGGTAATACTAATCCGTTGGTCCTTGCCCGTTCCCTTATCTTTTGCAGTAACATGCAAAATACCGTTAGCATCGATGTCAAAAATGACTTCAATTTGTGGCATCCCACGAGGAGCTAAAGGTATCCCATCCAAACGGAAGTTCCCAAGCATCTTATTATCGTTGGCTAAAGGACGTTCGCCTTGTAAAATCTTAATATCTACAGCAGTTTGATTGTCCGCATAAGTCGAAAATACTTGGCTCTTCTTAGTCGGAATCGTAGTGTTGCGATCTATCATAGGAGTACAGACACCGCCTGCAGTTTCAATACCGAGCGTTAGAGGTGTCACGTCCAACAATAAAATATCGCGAACGTCGCCTTTAAGAACAGCACCCTGGATCGCTGCGCCTACCGCAACAACTTCGTCAGGATTTACGCCTTTATGAGGCTCCTTGCCTGCCAAATCCCGTGCAATGTCGATTACCTTAGGACTACGAGTCATTCCACCAACCAGAATGAGATCATCAATATCTCCAGTAGTAAGCCCCGCATCCTTCAAGCAATTTTTAAAAGGAGGGATGGTTCGTTGGTAAAGATCCTCACAAATCTGCTCAAGCTTAGAACGCGTAAGAGTAACATTTAAATGCTTAGGCCCACTCGCATCAGCTGTAATAAAAGGAAGATTAATGTCTGTTTGCTGAGCCGAAGAAAGCGTTATCTTAGCCTTCTCAGCTTCTTCTTTTAAACGCTGCAGAGCCATAGGATCTTTACTTAAATCAATCCCCGTATCTTTTTTAAACTCAGTAACTAACCAGTCAATGATGCGCTGATCCCAAACGTCACCTCCGAGCATTGTGTCACCATTTGTTGCCTTCACTTCAAAAACACCGTCGCCAATCTCAAGCATCGAAATATCAAAAGTGCCTCCACCCAAATCGTACACCGCAATCGTTTGATCATGCTTTTTGTCCAAACCATATGCCAATGACGCCGCAGTAGGTTCATTAACAATTCGAAGCACATCAAGACCCGCAATCTTACCTGCATCTTTAGTTGCCTGACGCTGCGCGTCATTAAAATAAGCAGGAACAGTAATAACTGCCTGAACAATTTTTTCGCCTAAATAAGCTTCCGCATCCGCTTTAAGCTTAGAAAGGACAACGGCTGAAATCTGTTCCGGCGCAAATTGCTCCGTCTTACCACCGACTTGAACTTCAATGTAAGCATCCCCATTCTTGCCTTCGACAACCTTATAAGGAAGCTTTGAAGCCCAATCCTTAACCTCATTGTATTTTCGGCCAATTAAACGCTTAGCCGAAAATATCGTGTTATGCGGATTCGTTATTGCCTGACGCCTCGCAGCCTGACCGACTAAGCGTTCTCCATCTTTTGTAAACGCCACAACAGACGGGGTCGTACGACCTCCCTCCGCGTTCGGTATAACAACAGGTTCCCCACCCTCCAATATAGACATACAAGAATTGGTGGTTCCCAAATCTATTCCTAATACTTTTGTTGATTGTTTTTCGCTCATATATACCTTCCTATGTCGCAGGTTTCATGCCAAAATCTAAAAAAAATAAAATAAAAATTATAACTGTTTTAAAATCAATCAGTTAAAAAATAATTTTTAAATTTCTTTTAAATTTCCGGCATGAACTGGCATGAAAACATGAGACACAATGACTCATATATGAGACATTGTGTCTCACCAAATGTCTCATATTGACACGCATAGTAATGGCAAATTAAGTGATTTTGGAGAAATTGTCAGAAAACCACGACAACAAATTCCTAATCCTCAAGACGCATCATAAGTAACTGCCATCAACTCCTTCTTTAAAGCTTCTGCAATGTCCCTAGTATCATCACTATTCGTTAATTCTTTATATGAAGAAAAGTGCTTAAAGGTACAGTCAATCCGAGAAAATAGCTTTGGAATATAAAAGCGATCCCAGGTTTTAAGCCTCCAAGCGTTATGAAAATTACAGGAAAAAAATACAATTGCCGGATCTGCCATCTTCACAACAAGAGCCGTCCCCTGCTTAAAATCATAACAAGGCCCTCTTGAGCCATCCGGAGTGATAACAACGTCATTACCTTGCTGAACAACCTGAACAATTTCCTTAAGAGCCTGCTTACCCCTCCAATTTACCGAACCTCGAATCGACTTGGTATTAAAAAATTCAAAAAGAGGGGAAATCCAAGCTCCAATAGCTCCCGCACTGATCAAAGCGTAAAGATCTCCTTTTGGCCTAAATTTCCTACAATAACTTGAAAAAAACAAATGATTATGCCAATGCACAAAAACAACAGGCGATGGTGTATTCTTAAGCACCATCAAAGATTCTTTTGAAATTCTCACACGCAAGGTTGACCACCAAAGCTTAAGAAATAATGCCAAGCATCCCATTAACAAGTAGCGCAATAAAATGAAAATTTTCCACTGAAAAATTTTACCCCCAATACGAATCATGGAACTTGAAGCTTGTTTATTAGACACCATTAACTCCTCCTATGTCATGGGCTACATAGCCAAAAAGACACATTTTCTTTCGCTTTGCCTCTAAAAACACCTTTTCCTTTTCAAGAATAATCGTATTCCCTGCCTCTAAGCCTGCGGTAAAAATACCCGATTCAGCCATTACCTCTACAGTCCTCAAGCCAAAAACAGGCACGTCGAAACGATAATCCTGTTTTTGTTTAACCGTCTTTATCAAAAATGCCTCCGATGCCCCAAATTCCCCAGCCCTACGCAACATTGCGTCCGTACCTTCGAACGCCTCTACCGCCAAAATTGTTCCCTTTCGAGCAACGACTCCCTGTCCGATATCTAGACAAGCCATCTGTTTTGCAATATCAATCGCATGGGTAATATACTCCTGATCAACTTTAATTTTTCCAATCATAACCCCTTCATCGGCCAAATTGTCATCTAAAAAGGACCTTGCATCAAGCATTTCGACCCCTATTTGCTCAATCTCTTCCGCAATTGCTCCGAAAATGGTCTCGGCATTCCGTTTTTTAAGCCGAGCCAATACCATAGCAGCCTTAAAATCAGGAACAAGTCCATTAAAAAGACGCTTCGGCGTAACCTGCCCTGCCATAAGGGCATAACCCATCCCAAATTTCTTCAAAGACTTAAGTAATCCTCCAAGTTGCCCAACTTTGATAATCGCTCGTTCATTTTCTGGAAATTCATTAATAAGAGCATTCGCAGCCTCTCCCTCAAAAGCAACCAGTCGCACGGGAATATTAAACTTCCTCAAACGCTCATTCACCAAAACAGGATAAATACCTCTCCCGGCCAATAATGCTACTCCTCGCGAACCATCAAATCCTTCCGGTAAAAAATGCGAAATCATTCCTTCTATCCTACCTAAGGTTTAACCACAAAGTTTACAATTTTCCCAGGAACATATATTTCCTTCACAATTTCCTTACCCTCCAAATAAGGAAAGACCCGTTCATGGCCCTTAGCTAAAGCAAAAACCTCATCCTTTGTAATTGCTGAAGAGACCATGAGTTCTCCACGTACCTTCCCATTCACCTGAAGAACCAAAATGCTCTGATCTTGAACCAATTTTGTAGGGTCATACTTTGGCCAAGGCACATCAACAATACTAGAAGCCCCTCCCAAACGCGCCCAAAGCTCTTCCCCTATATGAGGTGCAAATGGCGCTAACAATTGAACAAAGCTTCTCGCGGTAGCCATCGTAATCATCTCTACCTTAGCTAAATGATTCAAAAATATCATCATCTGTGAAATAGCAGTATTAAAACGAAGACCTTCAATATCATCTGTCACCTTCTTTATCGTTTCTTGAAGGATTTTTTCCGTTTCCGGAAGCTCCTCTGCAGAATCCAGTATTTTGAAGGATACCTTTCCCGATTCATCGATGTACTCTCGCCAAATCCGTCTCAAAAAGCGAACAACTCCTTCTATCCCCTTGGTATTCCATGGCTTCATTGCTTCAAGCGGCCCCAAAAACATCTCGTAAAGTCTCAACGCATCGGCCCCATATTCCTGAATAATTACATTCGGACTAACTACATTGCCTCGGCTTTTAGACATTTTATATGCCCGTGACTCAACGCGGATCTCTACACTGTCTTTCAAAACAAAGAAATCACCCTTTTTCAAAACTTCATCCTCCGAAAGCTTAACGGCCTCAAGAACTTGTCCAGAACGCAACTCTACACCTTCTTTATCCACAAACTCAGCAGAAACAAAATTGCCCTTTGCGTCTTTAAATACACGATGTTCTGGCTCACCTAATATAAGTCCTTGATGGACAACTCTCGGAAAGGGTTCTTCGTTATTAACAAAACCTAACTTAAAAAGAACGCGATGCCAAAAACGTGCATAAAGTAAGTGCAAAACGGCATGCTCAGCGCCCCCAATATAAAGGTCTGGAGTCCCCCAATACTTTTGCAATTCAGGACTCACAAAAGAGCTTTTATTAATAGGATCACAATACCGCAAATAATACCAACATGACCCCGCCCACTGTGGCATAGTATTAGTTTCACGGTGCCCATGAACCCATTCTTCTCCTCCCGGAACACCTCCGTCAGCGGAAACTGTCTCTCCAGTCAAAATATTAAAATACACATGAAACCATCCAGCAGCCTTTGCCAAAGGGCTTTCTCCGCTTCCCGAAGGTTGATACGACTCAACCGAAGGAAGAACTTGCGGTAATTGCTCTGTAGGCAAGGGTAATGCAAAATATATCTTACCCTCCAAATTATAAGTCACCGGCTCCTTCGGCATAAACTGCTGCAATGGTGAATCTTTGAATTCTTGAGCTCTTTTATAAGCCTCTTCATCCACCCATACCACCGGAAAAGGTTCACCCCAATAGCGCTGACGTGAAAAAAGCCAGTCTCGTAACTTATAATTGACTGCTCCATGCCCTTTCCCTTTTGCTTCGAGCTCCTGACACATCTGCGTTTTTGCTTGCTCGGTCGAAAGCCCATTAAATTTCTCTGAATTAATCAAATAACCCTTACCAAAAAATGGCACCGGGAGAGCTGTATTACTCAAATCATCAATTATAACAGGCTTAATAGCTAAATGGTACTTTGAGGCAAATTCATAATCCCTCTCATCATGACTAGGAACGGCCATAACAACCCCAGACCCATAGGACATTAAAACGTAATCAGCCACCCAAATAGGGATTTTTTCCTGATTAATCGGATTTATTGCATAACTCCCAGTAAAAACACCCGTCTTGTCCTTTGCCAAATCCGTACGAGCGAGGTCGCTTTTCTTCGCCGATTCTGCAATATAAACTGAAATCGCTTCTTGATACTCCGGCTTCGTTAGCTTTTCCAAACAAGGATGCTCCGGAGCAACCACTATATAGGATACTCCAAATAAAGTATCTACCCGAGTCGTAAAGGCTGTCAAACGCTCGCCAGGAAAATCTAGAAGATCAAAGTGCACGTCAACGCCTTCCGAGCGCCCAATCCAAGCTATTTGCTGACGTTTTGTAGACTCCGGCCAATCAAGATCCTTCAAACCCTCCAAAAGCTCATCTGCATAAGCCGTAATTCGAAGAACCCACTGTCTCAATTTTTTACGCTCCACAGGATGATTTCCCCTCTCAGAACGACCATCAACGACTTCTTCATTGGCTAAAACAGTCCCGAGAGCCTCACACCACCAAACGGGGTACTCATCAACATAGGCCAACCCATTTTTGAAAAGCTGTAAAAAAATCCATTGAGTCCAAGCATAATAATTAGGGTCCGTGGTATCAACCTCACGATCCCAATCCAAACCCAGACCAAGGCTCTTCAGTTGCTTTCTGAAATTATTGATATTTGACCGCGTATTTTCAGCCGGATGCACACCCGTAACAATTGCATGCTGTTCCGCAGGCAACCCAAAAGCATCCCAACCCATCGGATGCAAAACATTAAAACCCCTAGCCCTTTTATAACGACCTATAATGTCAGTGGCCGTGTAACCTTCAGGATGACCAATATGAAGCCCCTCTCCAGAAGGATAAGGAAACATATCTAAGACATAGTACTTAGCACGACTATCCAAATCTATAGCCTTAAATACCTTATTATCAGCCCAGAAAGCCTGCCAGTAGCTCTCAATTTTAGAAAAGTCGTAGGTTTTACAGTTTGTTGACATAAATAGTCTCATGCTAATTGAATATTGTCCTTGGTCAAGACATAATAGGCTTCTTTCAAAACCGAGTATTCTGCTTTCTAGCCCTAAAAACTTTCCTCATCCTCCCCCAATTTTCGTCTTTTCTAAAAAATTTCTTCTCTCCAAAGTAAAAATTTTATATAAAAATCAAAATATTTTTCAAAAAAAATATACCTAGATCTTTTAAAAAAATTATCCAAATAAAATCACACGAACAAAATAAAACTCAACCAACAAAAACCTTCTAAGTCAATAAACATCGAAGCTAAATTAGGTCTTCACGAATTCTAAATTAAAGATAAATCAAAATTTACCATTTAAAAAATTAACGGTTTACGACTAAACTCAAGAATTCTCATAAATAAATTAAGACTATCCCGAAAAAATAATGTTGAAATTTTAAAAAAAATACGTTCTTTTATAAGAAAGTGCACATGAGAAAATAAATCCTAAATTTTTTCGCCAATAAAACCCCAAGTCCGTATGTATAATCCTACCCCGCAAAAAAACTCTCCCGTTACGTTTGAAATCGAACAAAAACTGCTTTCGAAATTAAAACAATTCCAACAACAAACAAAAACAAACTCACTGAGTGAAATAATTCGCTATGCATTAAATTCATTCAAATTTGAGTCATTCAAAAATACAATAACAGTCAATAAACAAATCTCTATTAGACTCCCTAAATCACTCAAAGATGAACTATCTAGATTTTCCACAAAAAAGAAAGTAAGCATAGGTGAGCTGCTTCGAGCAGCAATTCAAAACCTATGCCTACAATCACCTAACAACCCAAAAACGAAAGCTATGATTATGGCTATAACTACCCCAAAAAGAACAGCTGCTAGGAAACCAGTAGCAAAAAAAGTCGCTGTTAAAAAGACAACTGCTAAAAAAACAGTAGCTAAAAAACCCGCTGCCAAAAAACCAGCGGCTAAAAAAGCTACAGTCAAAAAAGCCGTTGCTAAAAAACCTGCAGCTAAAAAAGCTACTGTCAAAAAAACAGTTGCTAAGAAAACAACAGCTAAAAAAACCGCTGCTAGAAAACCAGCTGCTAGAAAAACAACTGTTGCTAAAAAAAAGTAGTAAAAGCTTTTTAATAGCCAGTTTTACAAATAAAAGCTTGTTGCATAAACAAGCTTTTATTATTATGTAATTCTGTTAAAAGATTTAATACCAATTCGCATTCAAAAATAAAGAAATCTCGATTTGCCTTCATGCCATCTAATGATCCTTCTTCACTCGCAAGTGCTCGACGTAGCTCGCTACGCCTGTGCGCTTGCTCCCTCAGAATGTCATTATCTGACATAAATTCAAACGACCTTTCTTCATTTTTGAATGCGAATTGGTATAAAATAAAAAATGGCTGAATTACATATTTTTTTAAATTTTAACCTAAATCACTAACAAACACAATGACCACATTACACAACACAAACTTAACTCTCTCCTCCTGGACAAACGCTGTTTCACCTTCCCCAACCCTCGCAATCGATGCTAAAGCAAAAGAACTCAAAGCACAAGGTCAAGACATTTGCAGCCTTGCTGCGGGTGAACCCGACTTTGATACTCCCGACTTTATTAAAGAAGCCTGTAAAAAAGCTCTCGACGAAGGAAAAACAAAATATATCGCAACAGAAGGACTCCCGGAACTTCGAGCCGCTCTAGCCCAAAAATATATCGAAGAAAATCACGTCCCCAACGTCAAACCTTCTCAAATTATCGTAAGCCCCGGTGGTAAATTTTCTTGCTATCTCACAATTTTGGCAACCTGCAGCCCCGGAGACGAAGTCATAATTCCCGCCCCCTTCTGGGTAAGCTACCCCGAAATGGTAAAACTCTCTGGCGCAATACCAAAAATTATCCTCGCCGGTGACGACCTCGGCTTCAAAATCACCCCAGAACAACTTAAATCAGCCATCACCCCTAAAACTCGTCTAATTATCCTAAACAGCCCCTCAAATCCAACAGGTGCCGTCTACTCAAAGCCTGAACTCGAAGCAATCGTAGAACTCGCCCTCAAGCATAACATCTTCATCCTTTCTGACGAAATTTACGAACACCTCGTCTACGACAATGTAAAACACTTCAGCCCAGCCTCTTTCGGAAAAGAAGCCGCCGAAAAAATTATTACAGTTTCTGGCTTTAGCAAAACATTCTCTATGACCGGCTGGCGAATAGGCACACTCATGGCTTCCGAACCAATAGCAAAAGCCATTGCAAAACTTCAAAGCCAAACAACCTCCAATGCCACGAGCTTCGGACAATACGGCGCTCTCGCCGCAATGCAAAATAAAGCCGCTGCAAAAGCAGCCATCAACACAATGCACCAAGCGTTTGATAAACGCCGCCTTCTCTTACTAAATGGCCTAAACTCTATCAAAGGCATCAAGTGCCTGCGAGCCGAAGGAGCCTTCTACCTGCTACCAAACATTTCCAGCTTCGGCAAATCATCAGCAGACTTTGCATCCGAACTCCTAGAAAAAGAAAAAGTAGCCCTTGTCCCAGGAAGTGCATTTGGCGCAGAAAACTACGTTCGCTTAAGCTATGCAACATCAGATACCATCCTCAACAAATCTCTTGAAAGAATCGCCCAATACTGCCAATCTTTACACTAGATGCCCCACCCTCCTTTCTCGAGAAATATAGAAAACCTAATCGCTCAATTTCGTGGTCTACCAAGAAATTTAAGCAGATCAACCCTACGCGACTCCAAGGCCATCGATGCCCTTGTCGATGCCTGCGTTAAATCCTATAACATAGGCGAAGAACATCACACTGATCACATCATGGCAAACTGGAAAGATATCATTGGCGCAAAAAATGCCCATCGCTGCTGCCCCAAAACACTCTCACGCGGCAATCTAGTAATAACCGTCGCAAACCCAGTTATCCGAAGCGAACTGCAATTTAACCGCCACCAAATTATCCAACGAATACAAGCTCTCCCAGGTTGTCAAAATATTTCCGGAATCACCTTCATTGCCGGTTGATATTTTAACTGCTCAAATGCGCCCCCTAGTGTATTCTTTTACTTACAACCTAAGTTCCCTTTTTCCTTATCCTTAATTCAGGTTTTAATACAAAGTTAAAATGCCACTATCTTTCTAATTTAAAGGTACTTTTTTGAAGAATTAAGGAGTTACGAATAATGAGCGATGCGAGGAATTTTGGGCAAAATAAAATTAAGCTGCCGCAATTTGACAAAACAAGATATACGAATTTAGTTACACTGAGCGTTACTAACTCAAAAATAAAAATATTATATGAAAACAATATCAAAACTACTCGCAATATCTAGTTTAATACTAGTCTCCTCAAATTTATTCGCTGACGAATCTTCAATACAGGGCCCCATGAGTAAACCTCAAAGCCGTGACCAAGGGCCTTATCGTCAAGAAAAAGCCCAAAAGATACAAGAATTTATGAAATCCATGGATGCCGTTGCCAACGATCCTGGAACGCCTCCAAAGCTCAAAAAAAATATCAATGAGGTAATCTCTTATCTAAAGGCTAAAAAAGCTAAAAAAGCCCAACATCACGATCGTGAAAACAATAAGGATGTTATCAAAGACAAAGAACCAATGCATGTAAGCCGCAAAGAAAGAGTTAATAAAATAAATGAGATTGCAGAATCTGTTGAGGCGCTCCGTAAAGATCCTAAAACATCGCCTGAACTCAAGTCCAAGCTCAACAACTTAGAAGGCCATTTAGAAAAAGTCCAAAAAAAGATGAAAAAACATCATAAATAGAACGAGGGACAATATTACCCAAAAAAGATGAAAAAAATATCAGTATCATTCACAATTTTAAGCCTACTACTCATAGGCTCTAACATATTGGTAGCCGACATGTTAAATCACAATAGTTATCGAATCTATAAGGGCGATAGAATCATTGACTCAAATAACCTTACAAATGAAGATCTGAAGCTATCCAATGACATTCAATATAACCTGCCTCCCATCGTAGTAGCTCCAAAAGACACTATTGGTACATCCGCATACGACATCAACGAATGGCCTCGTGCAAATAACTTAAGAGACGACTATGATAGAAGGCAACCCGAGCTAGAATACCGTCAAGACATGCATCGCAGTGTAGAAGACAGCGACCGCGGGATAGAGCGAAGGGGTAGAAGATAATGTCTTGGACTAAAATTATAAATAATAACAAAAAAGCATCACATAATTTGATTTTTATAAAAAACCAAATTATAGATGTAATTGCAACAATTCAAAAAATGCACATCAAATCAACAATCAAAAAAAAATCATGAAAACAATCTCAAAATTATTGACTACATGTACGCTCTTAATATCTGGAGCTTTAGTTTCTTTCGGTGCCGCTGATATGAATACTCCTACTCCTGCTTCAAAAAATGCTGATATGAAAGCAAAAGCTGCTAACATGAGGGATAAAGCTGCTGATATGAAAAAAAGTGATATTAGCGAGAAGGATTATAAAGACACACTGAGATCCATGGACGTAGAGGATTTCGAAAAAAACGTCAAAGCCAAAATCAAAACCAGCCCTCGCCTTCAAGCGTTTGTAGACAGAGTTAAACTCAACAACAAAACACTTGCAAAAGAAATTAAAACATTCCTCGATGCAAACAAAGATAAGCAGTTAAAAGATCTTGATCAAACAAAATTGAAAGATTTTCTCAAACAAATCTGGGGTGCAATCAAGGAAAAACAAGCAAATGAAATCGGAAGACCAGCTCTCAAAAATGGAGCTAAAGCAAATGGAACTAAAGCAGCGCCAAAAAGCGAAGCTAAACCAAAAACCTCTGCTTACTAACAAACTTTTCCTAAAGACAACTAAGCACTTAAAGCTTAGTTGTCTTTTTTATTTAGCTTGAGCAAAGGAAGCAAAAAGTACATAGTCTTCCTAAAATGAAATCCATCTTTAGACTTTTAAGCCTATTTAGCTTACTGATTGCGCCTTCCTTCGCAAACCTGCCAGAACTATCTTCCGACAACCCCATTGAATTTGATGAAAACACCCACGAAATTATTGCTCGTGGACATGCAGAATTATTAAGCGACACAATGGTCATTAAAGCCGATGAAATTCGCTTTAACCGAGAGACCCTTGACGCAACAGCAACTAATAACGTATTTATAAATGCACAAGATACCCGTCTCCTCACGCAACAGGCCCATTACAATGTAAATGATCAAACTCTAAATATCGAAAATTTTCGCACCGGACAACCCCCTTTTTTTATATCCGGATGCTCAGCTTCCGGAACAATCGATTACCTATGCATTGACAATCCTACAGTATTTCTGGGCGAACCCGATGCCATAAGCCCAAACTTTATCGCTTCAAGCGCTGAAATAAGACACGCGCAAGACGATTGCATGCCCACCACAATCATAGGACACCACATCTTCTTCCGAATAGGTAAAATTCCCTTCTTCTATCTGCCCTATTTCGTCCACACCGCTAGAGAAATCCCCCTACTCCTAAGCAATGAAAACGGTAGAGATAATAAACTAGGTACCTATACTAGAAACACAGTCCTCTTTGAAGTTAACCCCTATATCAAATTTGGTGCACTAATAGACTACTATTCCCAAAGAGGCTTCCTCGCAGGACCCGCTGCAATGTACCAAAAAATTGATGGATGTTATGATGTTGAAGGAATCTTCCAATCAGGATTTATTTACGACAAAGGCACCCAATCGGAGCTAGGAACAGATTCCCTTGGCCAACCCATCCAAAGGAACCGTTACTTCATTGAATGGCATCACCAACAAAACATAACCGAAAACTTCCAAATCACAGGACAACTACGCAAATGGTCAGACTCTGCTTCACTGCGAGACTTTCGCCCAAACCTCTTCAACGGAGACCAAGACCCTGATAACTTTGCCGAGGCCGTATACAGCGGCCCCAATTACTTCCTAACAGCCTTCACCCGCTTCTATCCAAACAATTTCCAAAACGTAGAGCAACGCCTCCCAGAACTCAACTTCAACCTCCTGCCTACACCCATTGGCTGCACACCTATTTTCAATACCATTAACGCCAAAATAGGTCATTTAAGAGAAGAAAATCCACGCACCGATACCGTACTCAAAAGCACCCGTATGGATATCTTCTACGGCATACATACACCACTAAACATTAACGAAGCCCTGACTTTCACTCCCCTCATCGGCGGAGAAATTAACCAGTATTTTGACAAAAACACAAGCGCAGGTACCTTTACACGCTATCGCGGCCAACTTGGCTTCGATGCTCAATTTAACGCATATGGACAATGGGATTATACCAGCCCGATATGGAATATCGACGGACTACGACATATCATTCGCCCAATTGTTAGCTACCGTTTCATACCCGAAGCACACTCAGGAACCGGACCCATTCCAAAAATTGATAGACGCGTATTCACCACCAACATCAGCCCTTTAGACTTAGCGTATCTGAGAGACGTAGATACTGCAAAAGAACGAAACACCGTCCGCTTTGGACTCGAAAGTATGCTGGAAACACGTAACAAATGCTATGGCTCAAGAGAACTCGCATCTCTAAAAACGTACCAAGACTATTTAATAAAAGAAAACCCTAACGGAGATCACTGGTCCTTCTGGTATACCGAATTTAACTTTTCCCCGGCATACTGGGTTAATTTTAAACTATACGACCGCGTTAATGTCACTAACTTTACACTCAATGAAATAAACACCAGCCTCTGCTTCACCGACGCTCGATTCTGGACACTCAGTTATAGTATAAACACCCTACATCATGCAAGAAACCAACACTATATTGATGCCGGACTTCATTTAACGCCACGAACATCCATCAGAGGCAGATGCAGATATGATTTTAAACTCCACGAAGTTACTGAAGCTATTGCCTCTATTAGCACACGCCTGGGCAACGCTTGGCTAGCCGAACTTCAAGTAATTCATCGCCAAAAAGCTGTACGCGAAAGCAATTGGGAAGTAACCCTCCTATTCAACCTACTACCACTCAACCTAAATCTAATACCAATACCCTTATGATAAATAAATCAGACGAAAATATTCAAGATGACTCCCTAATCCCCATTAGCCATCACTCAGTCCACCTTCCCGTCTTCCAAGGTCCTCTTGATCTTCTACTCTTTCTTATCAAAAAAAACGAAATTGATATTTACGATATCCCCATAGAAAGTGTAACTAAACAATACTTAACAATTTTAAATAACTTTGATAAAATAGATCTCGAACTTACTGGAGAATTCTTCGTCATGGCAGCAACCCTTATGCTCATTAAAAGTCGAATGCTATTACCGAAACAACCATTAACCGAACACAGTGAAGACGAAATAGAAGAAGTAGATCCGAGATGGGAACTTGTTCAACAACTCATTGAATACAAAAGGCTGAAAGAACAATCAAGTGCACTAGAAACTCTTTTTTCTCAGGCAAACGATCTTATTCAACGCAATGTTCATGAAGAAGTTGTACCTCAAAAAATCCAAAATCTCAAGAATACCGACAAAATGGAGCTTTGGAATACCTTTAATAAAGTACTGCAACGACTCGCTGAAAAAATTATTATAGGGGAAATTCATGAAGAACAAATCTCTGTCGCAGAACAAATGACCTTTATTCTCGAAACAGCAGCCAAGCATCCCAGCTTCTTTTTCTCAAGCCTTTTTCAAGAGAGAAAAATACCTCTCAATAAGCTAATTGCGACGTTTCTTGCCATTTTAGAACTCACACGCTTAGGCAAATTACGCCTACAACAAGCAAAAAACTTTAGTGATATCCTATGCAGATCCCACGATCCTTTAAAAAATCACATTTAAACTTGAATCTTTAATTTTTATAAAAGATATTCATTACTAATGAAGAATCGAATGCAGAATAATACAAATCGGGGACATTTATTTGGCCTTGGACTGGACAATGAAGATGGACATATGCGCATTACGCAAGCTGAGCAGTTCTCGATATTAGGAGGATCAAAAGAAACTCACGAGCGATTAACAATGACCTTCATCAAGACGTTCAAAAGCCTGGAACAAAACGGAAAACGTCTTGAGCAAATGAAGCCTCATGAACTGGATGCCATCATTAAAAAAGCCAGCGAAGAAGTTTAAGGTTCAAGACTACTTCAAATCATTAACGATTTTTGCAAGCGCTGCGTTGTGCTTCACCAAATCTTGAATAAAATGCTCACTGCCGATATGTGCCTCAATGCGCTCAAAAAACCTATTGCGATCACTCGTAGCACGAAACATTTTTTCAATAATATCAGCACAAAATTTCTGCTCCTGAACAGTAACTGTGCCTTTTGTTAGCGCGCGATCCATATGATCAAGAATATCTTCAATGCTTTGATCCTTAAGCTCATGACCTTCACGAAGCTCAAGAAGCTTCCTTAGGTCCTCATGGCAAAAGTGCTCAAAAAGATGCCTGTCTCTTTCTGTAATCGTCTTTTCAATAAGACACTTCGTTTCTTCGGATTTAGAAACGTGTTCGTGAGTAGACTCTGAATGAAATATGCTCTTAATCCATTCGATAAACTTCATTTGCTTGCCTTTCCTTTGGGGTTAATTGGGGATTAATATACCAGCTTAAACTCAAGCCAATACAACTGCAAAATAAAAGAGTTTTTTCAATAAGTCAAACAGGAATATTTCGAATAAAATCCAGGGTTGAATTATGGCAATAAGGTAATCCTTAAAGAACCCATCTAACTTACTCTTAATAAACCAGTTAAAAACTATTATAAAAATATGAATTCCCAACATAGATCCATAGATCGTAACAGAAAAATTTTGCTTGAAATCCCCCTTTTTATAGTATAGATTCTCACATATGGGGATTTATATGATCAACAAAGTAAATGAGGTTTTTCAAGGGAAAGCTCCGGAGACCGATGGCAATTTTAGTCACTTTGCAGTGACCACCAATGCTGTCCCCACCGATATTGCAAAAGCTGCTGCGATACAACACCATTTTGACATCGATGGCTCACACAACCTCTTTAAGTCCATAGCACTAAGGCGGAAAGGCATCAAAAGCAAGCACGCCAAGAAAAATGACGACGATGAAGAATATTCTAACGACTCCGATGTTGACGAAGTTACGAAGGAAGAATCTGTTCCAAATGATCCACGACAACGACGAATCAATAACGTGAATTTAGCAAGAATGGCTCAGCGCAATGCTGACTCCCTAAATCAAAAGGCATTTCGTACGCAAAACTGATTATCACTTTTTGAAAAATCGAACCAGTTGATCTAGCTCTTCGAATTTAAGTAGCTTCAAGATATAAAAATAAAGTCCTACACAAACAGGAATTCCCAAGCCTACGACAAATATATCCCCTAATTTCCCTCCACCTAAATAAGATACCATTATACTACGCATTGCCCAGGCTACTGCCCCCATAAGGCTTGCCGAACAAACAATTTTAAGAAGCTCTCTACCAAGCCCTAAATGCTCAAAACTACTCTCTCTCTTTTCTAAAAGCCATTGCAACAACACTGCATTAACAATTGCAGACAAAACATTAGCTCCGGCCAAACCTAATATGCCAAAGGGAAACATCAATACTAAGGATAATACTACATTTAATATAAAAATAAAAATAGCCAAACGATAAGGAGTTTTCATGTCTTTTAGGGAATGAAATCCTCGCGTTGCAAATGTAGACAGTGAATAAAATGGAAGAGCTATTGAAAAAATGATTAGTATTGGAGCAGTAAGGTTAACATCCTGAGTATCAAATCTACCCCATTCAAACAACAAACTTAATATAGAGTCGTGCAAGACAATAAGCCCTATCATTGCAGGGACTGTGATTGCAAAAATAATCCTTAATCCTCTTCTATATTCTTGGCTAAGTTCGCTCATCTTGTTTTGAGTTGCAAGCCGGGCAATCGTAGGAAATAAAACTGTTGTCACTGCAATAGTGAATACTCCTAAAGGAAACTCAATCAGTCGATTTGCCAAATACAAAATAGAAACCGATTTATCATTTAAAGAAAATGCGAGAAGCTGAGAAACCACAGCATTAACCTGAAAAATAACGGCCCCAGCTAAACCAGGAATCACAAGTCTACCAAGCTCTATAATGCTGCCTGACATCTCAAAATCAATTCTCGGACGCCACCCCATTATAATTAAAGTTCTAATAGGAACAATAACCTGGATAAGCCCTCCTACCAATACTCCTGCACATAAGTAATAAACCTGTGCCATAGGCGTCCTTCCAAAAAGTGCTCCCAATACTCCCAAAAAAAAGATCATGGATAAATTAAGCCAAACTTGGGATAATGCACCCACAGCAAAGCGCTCAAAAACATTCAAAGCTGCAGCAATCACGGCCGCTAAACAAACGAATATCATGTATGGCAATAGGATAATCCCTAGTTCAAATCCAATATACCAACGCTCTTCCAAGCCTTCCCAATAACCAACACTGAATAAAGTAAAACTTCCTATTATGACAAGAGAAATCAGTAACACCAGAACCCAGCTCAACGCCTGATTTAGAAAACTAAACGCAGCATCCTTGCCATTACCTTCATATTCACTTGAAAAGACCGGCACAACGGCAGAACTCAAGGCTCCTTCGCCTAATAATCTTCGAAACAAATTAGGCAGAGTAAATGCGAAAATAAATGCTGAATTGATGGCACTAGCTCCTAGAAAGGCGAACAGCAGTATATCACGCGCCAAGCCTAATATGCGCGATCCCACTGTGGACAAAGACACAACTACTATATTACGCAAATGCCTCGCCATAATAGATCACAACTTCAATTTTAAAAATCTTTAATTAACACAACTACAGGCTGACTTATGACTACACGACCCTTCAGCCTTGCTTTCACCAGAGGTATCTTTTCGCTTATAGTCCGTTTCGTAAAAACCAGTCCCTCTAAATATAATTCCCGACCCCTTGCTAATTCGTTTTTGTAAAATTCCTTCGTTACATTCATTACAAGACCTAACCGCATTTTCATTCATGGAATGGAAAATCTCCTGTTCCTTTCCACAAGAAAGGCAAATATAATCGTATGTTGGCATATATGATTTTTGTATTATTTGATTCCTGGAGACAAACAAAATATACAAAATAGGCAATCAAAATTTAGTTCGGACTCCAATTACGGGTGCAATTACAATGTAATAAAAAATCTTGATGTTTTTAGTGAACTATACAGGATCAGTTCTATGAATCTGAAAAAACTTCTATTACCTATTATTCTGGCAACATTCATTCCAGCAGCTGCAACAAGCTATGCTAATGAAAATCAAAATGCTAAAACACAAAAAAGCCAAGTCGTAGATATGGTAAACCAATTAAGTTTAACCAACCCCAAAAGTATAGTATGGCTCTGGAATAAATCAGGCATCACTGAAGATCCATTAAATAGGCTAATGACATATTACACTCTTCAATACGATGAGCTAATCAATATACTCGATGGACTTACTGCAGGTACTTGTTCAGATTTAAATGGAGATCTTTGCCTAATTAAGGATATGTTAGCATCGGATTATGGTACCTGTTACGACACTGCAAAATCAGGAAAGTCTGGAATCAATTGTTTAGCGAAGTTTCACGGAGGGCTGCTAAGCACAGCCACCATGCTCTATATGATACTCACTGGAAAACCATTAGAAGAAGTCATTACTCTATCAAGGATTATTCTCGGAGAAACTGAAGAGCCTACCACACATTAACTGCACTCACAGCTTTCATCTTTATCATTCAAGACGAACAGCGTGTAAGGAATTAAAAGCACCAAACCAATAAAATGAGAAAAACCGTAGAGGGGCAAACCTACTATCCAAAGGCCAATATATGCTAAGTTGCCTAACATCAATTGCTTCCAATACTTACGTAAAGTCCTAAAATGATCTCCTAACTTAATAAATAAGCCCTGAAAGCCATCACCTTTTAATATTGAGAATAAACCAAATAAAACGAGAGATGGTGCAATCAGCACTGCTATCGATAAGGGGAAGTAAGGAAACCAACCAAGAATCCCAAAAGTAATTAAGTTAATAGCTTGGCTCAAATACCAGCCGATCAATACTGGGATGACCCCAAACAGCACCGCTATGCCTAAGAAAATAAGGCCGCCTAAGAATAACTTACCCCATTGTTCCCATTTGGGTAAATCCATGCGACCTGTTGACATAACTTGTCCGGCATAACGATAAAGATAGCCAAGAGCAAAAAGATTGACTATAGGAACAAACATCAATAGTCCTCCTATAAGAATCTTTTGGGCATATTCTCGATCTTCTTTAATTTTTCCAATAAATTTATTAATTACAGTCATAATAGTAGGGGTTCGTTAACGTAGCATAAAATGATTATGGACTTTAAATCAATACTAAAAAATCGCCAAAATCAAATTAATCAAGCAATCTCAGATCTTTTGCCAAAGTTAAATACCGAACCCCCTGAGATTCATGAAGCGATGCACTATTCTATGCAAGGCATGGGAAAGCGTTTAAGGCCTGTTCTGCTTTTAGCAGCCAGAGACTTATTTCCTTCCAGCATTGATCCTCTTCCTGCTGCCGTTGCTGTTGAGTGCCTTCATACCTATTCTCTTATTCACGATGATCTTCCTTGTATGGATAATAGCCACCTACGCAGAGGGCAAACTACTAGTCACGTTAAATTTGGGGAGTCAACGGCGCTTCTTGCTGGCGATGCATTATTAACTTATGCTTTTTTTCTGATATCTAAACATTATAAAGATGTGCCCAAAATCGCTTGCGAAATGATTTACGATCTTTCGCTTGCTGGTGGCTCTACGCAATTAATCGGTGGTCAAATTGAAGACTTAAAGCATCAGAACTTGCCTCCAAGCAATGAAAAGCTCGAGTTTATTCATAAAAACAAGACATCGGCTCTTTTTTCTGCTTCGCTCACCATGGGTCTTAGAATGACGAATGCGACTGAAGAAAAAGTCGAAATTGCAAGAAGACTTGGTTTTCACATTGGACTCATCTTCCAAATTGTCGACGATATTCTGGATATAACCTCATCGGCTGATTCTTTAGGAAAGACCCCAGGCCTAGACATTCAAAACAATACACTAACTTATCCGAAAGTGCATGGGATGAAAACTTCGCTGGAAAAAGTTGCGGAACACACGAAAACAGCAATTAACTTGTGTAAAGAACTCGGTGGCCGCAATGAATTCTTATTAGAATTCATTGCCTCACTTGAGCACCGTCTAACTTAAAAATTTTATTTTATTATTTCTCCGTCTTGTCGTAATTAACTAGGAATGATCACAAGACTAACGTGAACACTTTCAGCTCCACCAGCATCAACAGCGGTTATGCTATAGCCGTTGGCTGTGCAATCAGGAAGTGACCGTTGAAAACTGTGTGGGGCTCCGGCTGGTATTACAGCAACGATAGTATTCCCCTGATAAATCCTATAAGAAACGACACTTGGGGATGGGCTTGCGGTCCATTCTGCTAAGAGAGTACACTCTGTCCCATCTGGAAACTCAAGCCGTTGAATACATCCGATAAATGATGCCGGAGGGAATGGTACGCATTCATAGGTATATTGATCATTAGGAGGATTAGGTGCAGAAGTTCCATCACAAGTGGTAACGATGACATCAACGACACAGGGGCTGCCTGGAGTCAAAGCAGGTACTCTTACGGTAAAGCTTGTTGAATCAATCAGCACAATGTCAGTTCCAGGAACTCCACCGAATGTCGCAGAAAGAATAGGATTAGCAAAAGTCCCAGTAACAGTAACTATATTGGTTCCTCCCGTAGGACCACTTTTTGGACTAACACCAGTCACCGTTGGGGCAACAAGAGGGTTGGGGGCGGCAGAAACTGCTCCTGCAAATGCTGGACGTGCAGCGGGAGGGAGAGCCTCCAGAGAGAATGAGAATACGTATGTATAGAGGTCATTGGGTCCGGGAACAGAAGTTCCGGCACATCCGGTTACTGCTACGTGCAAATTACAGGTTCCAGGCTCTGCAGGAGGCGCTATTGCGGTAATTTGTGTTGAGCTATCGACTGTATAACTTGTTGCTGGAGTAGAACCAAACTCTACACCTGTTACACCAGTAACTCCAAGGAAGTTCATACCAGTAATTACAACTTCATTACCTCCAGCCCCAGGACCAAAATTTGGATTTAAACTTAATATTACTGGAACTGGTAGACCTGTATAGGTAAACTTATCTAGCGCTGAAATTGCAGAAGTACCTACACAAGTAGTGACAGTGACATCTACTACACAATCTGAGGCCGTGGGAGCATTTACTGTGATTGTTGTGTCATTAACTACTGTGAACCCAGGCGCATTAGTTGCTCCAAAGGTCACTGCTGAAGCTCCCGTGAAACCAGTTCCAGTAATCGTCACCAATTGACCTACAGGTCCGGAAGTAGGGCTAAGACCGGTTACCGTTGGCGCGGGTTCTGTTTGATACTTAAATTGGTCAGCAGGAGGATTCAAAGGCGATTCTCCAACGCAGGTGGTCACTCTTACATCAATTGCTTCACAATTGATTGCATCTGATATTGTAGGTACATTGACGGTGATTTTTGTGTCGTTTACCACGGTAAATCCAGGTGCATTCGTTGTTCCAAAGGTCACTGCTGAAGCGCCCGTGAAATTTGTTCCAGTAATTGTCACCAAGGTCCCCGACGTTCCTGTGGTAGGATTAAGACCGGTTACCGTTGGCGCAGGTTCTGTTTGATACTTAAATTGGTCAGCAGGAGGATTCAAAGGTGATTCTCCAACGCACGTAGTCACTCTTACATCAATTGCTTCACAATTGATTGCACCTGATATCGTAGGTACATTTACCGTGATCGTTGTGTCGTTTACCACCGTAAATCCAGGTGCATTCGTTGTTCCAAAGGTCACTGCTGAAGCTCCGGTGAAACTTGTTCCAGTAATTGTTACCAAGGTCCCCGACGTTCCTGTGGTAGGACTAAGACCGGTTACTGTTGGCGCGGGTTCTGTTTGATACTTAAATTGGTCAGCAGGAGGATTCAAAGGCGATTGTCCAACGCAGGTAGTCACTCTTACATCAATTGCGTCACAATTGATTGCACCTGATATTGTAGGTACATTTACGGTGATTTTTGTGTCGTTTACCACAGTAAATCCAGGTGCATTCGTTGTTCCAAAGGTCACTGCTGAAGCGCCCGTGAAATTTGTTCCAGTAATTGTCACCAAGGTCCCCGACGTTCCTGTGGTAGGATTAAGACCGGTTACCGTTGGCGCAGGTTCTGTTTGATACTTAAATTGGTCAGCAGGAGGATTCAAAGGTGATTCTCCA